>Ga0209749_1000035_pt1 | contig 270271 bp, 269 predicted proteins | sample EPASupsiteSAE347_FD_187267 | JGI IMG/M metagenome (GOLD analysis project Ga0209749, IMG submission 187267) | Bioremediated contaminated groundwater from EPA Superfund site, New Mexico - Sample SAE3-47 (SPAdes) (version 2) | ecosystem: Environmental > Aquatic > Deep subsurface > Groundwater >... | reverse complement strand
ACGAGCCGGACACGCTCCAAAACTGGCACGAAGCGAGCGGCCTAGCGAGCGCCCAGCGAAGGCCTTGCCCCAGCAAGGCCGAAGCGGTGACGCGGGGCACAACGAAGCCCGCGGCCAAGCGGGCGGGGCATAGAATAGATCTTTATTAATTAAACGGTGGCCTGGGATATAAAATACCTACGAAGATCATCCCAAAGGCTACCCCATTTTTAATCCTCTTCGGATAATTGGAGAGTTTAAAGGCTATGAATAAGACATTGTTCATAGCCTTTTTTATTTCTCGGCCCGCGGCCGGTGTTTTGTATGGGTGATTTCAGGGAAGGCCAGCTTTTATTAAAGGACTCGCGGTAAAAAGCGGGTTTTTTTGTTTGTAAGGCTGGTAACGGCGTGTTAAGATATCATAAGTAATGTATCCGATCTGCGGCAGGGAGGCGCGATATGAAAAGTAAGGTATATTTTACAGCGGTAAAGGATTCCGATCCGGTCGAAGCCGTCAATGAAAGACTTAAAGACCTGCTTGATGCGAGCGATCTTCTTGGTTTTATCCGTAAAGATGATAAAGTCGCGGTAAAACTCCATTTCGGGGAAGCTGGTAATGTAAATTTTGTCAACCCCGAGCATTTGCGGGTTGTCTGCGGCGGGATTACTGCCAAAGGCGCCCGGCCGTTCCTCTCGGACGCGAACACGCTTTACCGCGGCCGGCGTCTGAATTCCCGGGACCACTTACAGCTTGCTTATGAACACGGTTTCACTAAAGATAAAACAGGCGCGGAGGTCATTATCCCGGACGATAATAAGAAGGAAGATACGATCGATATCCGGATCGACCAGGAATTCATCCGGACGGCTAAAGTGGCCCGCGTTTTTATCGACGCGGACGCGCTGGTCGTTGTCAGCCATTTCAAGGGGCACGGCTTGACCGGGTTCGGCGGCGCGCTGAAAAACATCGGCATGGGCTGCGCGACGCGCGAGGGCAAGCTGGCGCAGCATTGCGACGTTTCCCCCGTAGTCTATACGGATAAATGCATCGGCTGCGGCGCGTGCGCGAAGATCTGCCCGGCAGGGGCGGTCCGCATCGAAAACAAGAAATCGGCGATCGACGGCAAAAAATGCATCGGCTGCGCAAGCTGCCTGGCGGTTTGCCCGACTATGGCGATGTTCATAGATTTCGGCGCCAGCGATAAAGTGCAGTTAAAGATGGCCGAGTATAGTTCGGCGGTATTAAAGAATAAAAAAGGCAAAGCGGGATTTTTGAGTTTCGCCGTTAAGATCAGCAAAGAATGCGACTGCTGGAGCCTGGAGAACCCGCTGATCGGCCCCGATGCGGGGATCCTGGCTTCGCTCGACCCGGTAAGCATCGATAAAGCCTGCCTGGATATAGTTAATAAGAATTGCGGCCGGGATATCTTCAAAGCGGCCCATCCAGGCGAGGACGGGATGAAACAGCTTACGCATGCCCGGGACATAGGGCTGGGTAACCTCGACTACGAATTAATAGAACTTTAAGCTGCTGTCGGGAAATGAGTGGTTTGGGATGCCGGGTGCGCTGGCGGCAATGGGCCGGAAAAACAAATAGGGGAGGGCGCTGATCTATGAAAACAGATGAGGTTAGAAAACTTTATACTGCGGTAGCCGCAGTGCGCGGCGGCAGGCAAGGCCACGTGCGTTCTTCGGACGGGATCCTGGATATGGACCTGAAAGTCCCGCCGGAAATGGGCGGACAGGCAGGCCCGGGCACAAACCCCGAACAACTTTTCGCGGCCGGCTATGCCGCGTGTTTCGAGAGCGCGCTCCGGCATGTCGCCAGGGCTCAGGATAAGCCTTTAAAAGATGCCGGAATTACCGCTTACGTGACAATAAGCCTTGCCGGTAAGGATAATTACAGCCTTTCGGTAGAACTGCATGGGAAGATCGACGGGATGCCTCCGGATGAAGCGCTGGAATTGATGCGCGCGGCCCACGTAATGTGCCCGTACTCGAAAGCCGTCCGCGGCAATATCGAAGTTAACCTGTTCGTGGATTGAATAAGGAGGCTGGGATGAAAACCGCGATTATAGCAGTTATAGGTTTTGCGGTAATTTCTGCGCCGATGATGGCAATGGCTGAGATCGGAGTTAACCAGGAAAAGAGTCCGGCTATGGCCCAGGCTAAACCAGGGCCTTTTGTTTTACCGGCGCTCCCTTACGAAGAAAACGCCCTGGAACCGGTTATCTCCGCGAGAACTTTGAGCTTTCACTACGGCAAACACCACCGGGCTTATTTGAATAAGCTCAATGAGCTTGTTCCGGGGACGGAGTTTGCGGATCTTACGCTTGAAGATGTGATCGCCCGAACCGCCGGACGGGCTGACAAAGCGGCTATCTTTAATAACGCTGCCCAGGCCTGGAATCACGCTTTCTTTTGGAACAGCCTTTCGCCTAAAGGTGGAGGCAGGCCGCCGGGAGAGATCGGCAGGAAGATCGAGGTTGGCTTCGGCAGTTACGAAAACTTCGTAAAGCAATTCTCGGAAGGCGGGGCGGGGCAATTCGGCAGCGGCTGGGTATGGCTTGTTGATGACGCAGGCGTCCTCAAGATCGTCAAAACTCCTAATGCCGAGAATCCCATGTCTTTAAAGAAAGGTAAAGCTATTCTGGCTCTTGATGTCTGGGAGCACTCTTATTATCTGGATTATCAAAACCGGCGGATTGATTATCTTAAAGCGGTGATCGAAAAGCTGATCAACTGGGATTTCGCGCAGGAGAATCTGTCCGGTATGTGATCTATCCGGAATAACGGTTCCCGCGCGTAAATAATCGCGCGCGGAATTATTTTTAAGGTAATTGTCTTGCGCTTTAGGCGTGAGGTGATACACTAATAATATAATAGAGGCGGGGGAAGGCTTGAATAAAATACCCCGATAAGGCCCTGATATATGAGGAAGTCCGACAAAAAGAAAGCGATGGAAGACATCGATTGCCTGGCCTGTAAATCCCCGTCGTGCTGCAGGGTGGGGGCCTGGATCGACCTGGAAGAAGCCAAGAAAATACTTTCTTTAGGGATCAAAGGCGATTTTTTTCACTTGGAAATGGATAAGGATTTCCCTTCGGGGTTCCGCATCGGCACAAGTTACGAGGACGATCCCTGCACTTTCCTCCGCCCTGACGGGCTTTGCGCGATACATAAAGCCGATTACAGCCATAAGCCGAAAACCTGCAGGGAATTTCCTTACGAAAATAAAAAGATCTCTCCTTACGCGGATGTGTTGTGTTCAATGTTTAAATCCAGGACCAAATCCGGGAAGAGAACGAAAAAGTGATCTGCTCCATTATCAGCCCGGGCTTTTAACTTCGGCGGCCTCTCAAAGCCCGAATTTCCTTGATAGCGGGTATGTTCAGCCCTATAATACATGATTGTAACTGAAAAGATGGTTTTTCTCATTATATCCGGGAGGGCCGGGGGTTTATTTTATTCAGCGGGATGAGCTTAAAGAAGAAAAAGGAGAACTATGGACGAACAGCCTAAAGACCAGGATCTTTCAGCGCCGCGGCAAACAGAGCCGGAGGCTGTTGTTCTGATCAAAAGCCTGCAGCAGCAATTAGCTTCGTTAGAGCAGAAAATGGATACTTTGATCAGCTGGACGCAGGAAGAGACCCTCCGTTCATTTACCCGCCCGGAGCCGCGCCGGGAACGTTTTCACGAGCAGAGAGAGCCCGGCAGGGAGCGTTTTCACGAGCAAAGAGATACCGGCGATGATTTCCGGGACAGGAGCTTCCGCCCCGCCCGCAATTTTGAGAAATTCCGCAGGGAAGAAAATCCGCGGTTCGGCGGGCCAAAGAAAAGCTTTGGCGGCGGACGGGAAAGCGGTTCAGGATCGACGCATCCTTTCAAAAAGAAATACGGCGGCGAGAAAAGGGATTTTTCGCCCAGGAAGAAACCTTTTTTCCGCGGGCGCCCGAAAGCGGAGAACAGATAACGTTATCACCCCGGGGCATTCAAAAGGCTAAGAATGGAATTTCGGCTGACAACGGAATTCGTGGAACTGGATAACCTGCTCAAGGCGATCGATCTCGCCGGAAGCGGCGGAGAAGCCAGGCAGGTCATACTTTCCGGGGCGGTCAAGGTCAATGGCGAGGCCGAAACACGTATCCGCCGGAAGCTCCGTCCGGGAGACCGCGTTGAGATCGGACAGCAGAAAGTCACGATAGTTGCGCAATAATAATTCACAACGCAGGAATGAGATCATCAGGCATGCCGCGCGCCTGCGCTCCTGCCGGCGCTGCCGGAATATGCACCGGCCGCCGGTCATCTGCGGGCCGGTGGTCAGCCGGGTGATCCTGGTCGGGCAGGCCCCCGGTGATAAAGAACCGAAATTAGGGCGGCCTTTCGCCTGGACCGCGGGAAAAACTTTGTTCCGCTGGTTCAACGAAACGGCTGGCCTGAGCGAAGAGCAGTTCCGGGCGTCGGTTTATATCGCCGCTGTCTGCCGTTGTTTTCCCGGGAAGAACGCTTCCGGAGGCGACAGGGTGCCGTCGCCGGAAGAAGTGAAGAAATGTTCTTTCTGGCTTGAACGGGAGATATCCATCCTGAAGCCGGACCTGGTCATTCCCGTGGGAAAACTGGCGATAGGTCAATTCGTCCCTTCGCAGAAACTCGACCGGATGATCGGCCGCGCGTTCACCGCGGAGCTTGGCGGGCATTCTTTCGACGTTATCCCTTTGCCGCATCCTTCGGGAGCGTCTCCCTGGCACCGTAAGGAGCCGGGCAAAAGCCTGCTTAAGGCTGCCCTGCGGCTTATTTCCGGGCATAAAGCGTTCCCCCGGTTGAAAGTATGACAGCTTATAGATGCGCCGTTCCACTCAAATCCCCATATAAAAAAACTTATGGCTATTTACGCCGCGTTATCTGATCTTTCCGCTCAATACGGGTTTTCCGGGCCGCTCAAGAAAGCTATAAAATATCTGGCCGCTTTCGATCCTTCGTTCTTTCAAGGGAAGCGCGCCGGTTTTATAGAGCGGGTCAGGATATCCGGCGATGCGGTGTACGCGATACATCAGGTTTACGAGACAAAACCTGCTTCCCGGGCCCGGTTCGAAGCCCACCGCAAATATATCGACGTGCAGGTAGTTTGGAAGGGCGCGGAGATCATTCCGGTTACTCCGGCGCAGGGTTTGGCGGTAACAATACCGTATGATCCCGGAAAAGATATTGAGTTCTACCGGTTCCATCAGGCAACAGGCCTGCTGATGAAACCCGGGATGGCCGCGGTATTTTATACCGGCGACGCCCATGCCCCGGGCATAGCGTTCCGGAGAAGATCTGTCGTTGCCAAGACTGTCGTAAAGATCAGGCTGCCAACCAACTTTAAGAAAGGATCAATATGAATTACAGGCCAAGGCCTACCGGCCCTCGGGTTATAGATGAAGCGGAACGTTCATTCCTTTCCGGCACGGCCGTTGACCCGTGCCCGCGGATCCGGCTGGAGAACGGGAGCAGTGAGTTTACCATGCGGGCAATGGACCTGATCTGCCCTGTGGGCATGGGCCAGCGCGGCTTGATCGTCGCTCCGCCCGGCGCGGGCAAGACCACTTTTCTGAAACATATCTGCCAGGCGGCGGCCAAAGCCGAACCGGCGATGAAACTATTCTGCCTGCTTGTCGATGAGCGCCCGGAAGAGATCACGGCGATCACCCGCAGTGTTACCGCGGCGGTATTTTCGTCTTCATCCGACCAGGATTATGAACATCACATCAAAGTTTCCGGGGACATGATGCGCCAGGCGTTCAAGGAAGCCGCGGCCGGCGGCAATGTCATGGTCGTGGTGGATTCTCTGACCAGGCTGGCGAGAGTGCACAATGCCCGGATCTCCTCGAGCGGCCGGACGCTTTCCGGGGGCGTCGACGCCCGCGCGCTGGAAGTGCCCCGGCGGATCTTCGGCGCGGCCCGCAAGATCGAGAACGGCGGGTCTTTGTCGATCCTGGCCACGGTGCTCATCGATACCGGAAGCCGGATGGATGAAGTGATCTTCGAGGAATTCAAAGGCACCGGCAATATGGAGATAGTTCTTTCCCGGGAGATCGCCAATTACCGGATCTTCCCCGCGATAGATATCGCTAAAAGCAATACCCGTAAAAAAGAACTTTTGCTCGACGCGCAGGAGCTCACCGCTACGGACAAGCTCAGGCGGGTGCTGCTGGACCAGGGGGTTGTGGGCGGAGCCAGGACCCTGGTTGAAATGCTGCAGAAATTCCCTTCCAATAAAGAACTACTCTTTAGCTTAGCCTAAGGGTACCCCCTTTATTTTTATATCGTTTTACGGAGAGAACATGGCTTTGATCAGTTTACAGGATATCAGTTTGAAGTTCAGCGGCCCGCTTATTTTCGATTGTTTGAGCCTGCAGTTGGAACCCGGAGAAAGGGTCGCTCTCCTGGGCCGCAACGGCGCGGGAAAAACCACTTTAATGAAGGTGATGGCCGGACAACTCCCGGTCGACCAGGGAACGGTCATCTGCCAGAAAGGGATCCAGGTCGCTCATTTGCCGCAGGAAGTCCCGGTGGATATGAAGGGCGAAGTTTTCGACATCGTCCTTTCCGGGCTGGGCGAGCGCGCTACTCTGTTGCTGCGTTACCGTCATCTTACCCAGTTCCTCCAGGCCGAACATTCCCGGGAACTGCTCGAGCAACTGGACGCCCTGCAAACGGAACTCGACCATACCGGAAGCTGGGACGTCAACGCCCGGGTGGAATACGTTATCGCCCAGATGAAGCTGGACCCGGGAGCCGATTTTCAGACTTTGTCCGGCGGACAGAAACGCCGGGCGCTTTTAGCCCGGGCGCTGGTGATCAAGCCCGACGTCCTGCTCCTGGACGAGCCGACCAATCATCTGGATATCGATTCCATCAACTGGCTGGAAGGGTTCCTGCGGAATTATCCGGGAACGGTTTTCTTCGTTACCCATGACAGGATGTTCATGACCCACCTGGCGGCCAGGATCGTCGAACTGGACCGCGGCAGGATCTACAGCTGGGCCTGCGATTACAAGACATTCCTGGAGCGCAAACAGGCGGCGCTGGATATCGAGGAAGCGCAATGGGGCCGTTTCGATAAGAAGCTGGCCGAGGAAGAGGTCTGGATCCGCCGGGGCGTGAAAGCCAGGAGATGCCGCAATGAAGGAAGGGTCAAAGCGCTTGAACGCCTGCGGGAGGAAAAAAAGACCCAGCGTAAGCAGGAAGGGCGCGTGCGCATGCGCGCGCAGGAATCCGTCCTTTCCGGGCACCTGGTGATCAAGGCCAGCCATATCGGCCACAGCTACGGCGACAAATGCCTGATCCGGGATTTCTCCACCCAGGTCATGCGCCGGGATAAGATCGGATTGATCGGCCCCAACGGCAGCGGAAAAACCACGCTTTTGCGTATTTTACTGGGCAAGCTTGCCCCGGAGAGAGGAAAAGCGACCCTGGGGACCAACCTGGAGATCGCCTATTACGACCAGCTGCGCGAGCAGTTGGATGAAGAAAGGACCGTGGCCGAGAACGTCAACGGTTCGAGCGAGACCATTCTTATCAACGGCAAGCCCAGGCATATCCTGGGGTATTTGCAGGATTTTCTTTTTGCCCCGGACCGCAGCCGCACGCCGGTCAAAGTCCTTTCCGGAGGGGAACGTAACCGCCTTTTCCTGGCCCGGCTGTTTTCCCGGCCTTCTAACGTGCTGGTGATGGACGAGCCGACCAATGACCTGGATATCGAGACCCTGGAACTCCTGGAAGAATTACTCTCGGAATATGCCGGCACCTTGCTGCTGGTCAGCCACGACCGGGAATTCCTGAATAATGTCGTTACCTCGACTTTTGTCCTGGAAGGCAACGGGGTGATCAATGAGTATCCCGGGGGGTATGATGACTGGTTAAGTCAGCGCAAAGAAGCCCTGCCGCCAGCGCCGCCGGAGAAAAAGATAAAAATAAAGAAAGAGCCGGTAAAAAAGGCAAAACCCGTAGTCCAGCGCAAGCTGACTTTTAAAGAACAGCAGGAACTGGACAGTCTTCCTTTGGAAATTGAAAAGCTGGAAAAAGAACAGCAGGAGCTTTACCGTCAGCTGGCGGATTACGCTTTTTACCAGAAAGACCCCGGGGATGTCAACCGCGCCAGAGCCCGGTCGGAAGAACTTTCGGAAAAACTTCAGCAAGCTTACCAGAGATGGGAGCATTTGGAGGAACTGGCTCTTTAGAATAAAGTTTTTATAATTAACTTGATTTTATCCGGGAAAGTGGTACGATAAGCAGTTGAAATTTAGCTAGGGGTTTTTAAGGTGGGTCTAAGCTAAAAAATAACGAGAAACCTTTATTAGCCGGAAATTCCGGCCAATGAGGTTTTTTTCTTTTTATAGAGGCTATGCGGTTAAAATGATAAATATTCCGTTGAAACAATTTTTTCTCTTCGATCCGCTTTCTTTATTTTTCCTTTCCGTTATTTTCGTTGTTTCCCTTCCGGCGGCTGTTTACTCCGTTGGTTACCTGCGGGGCGGATATTCCTCCGCCAAAATAACGCTTTCCTGGTTTTTATTCTTTGTTTTCATCTTATCCATGGCCCTGGTCGTCACTGTCAGCAATGCTCTGGTTTTCCTGGTATTCTGGGAGATCATGTCTTTGGTGTCTTATTTCCTGGTTGTTTTTGATACCAATCACGAGCGGTCCGTCCAGGCCGGAATGATCTATATCGTGATGACGCATATCGGCACCGCTTTTCTGACCGCCGCGTTCCTGTTGATGTATAAGCACGCTAATTCTTTCGATTTTTTGGCGATAAAGAACGCCTGCCAGACCATGCCCGCTCAAACCAGGAACATTATTTTTATCCTGCTTTTAATCGGGTTCGGGACTAAAGCCGGGATCGTGCCGCTGCATCTCTGGCTGCCTTATGCCCATCCCCAGGCGCCCAGCCATATTTCCAGCCTTATGTCCGGCGTGATGATCAAAACCGCGATATACGGCCTGATCCGGTTTGTAATGTTTATCCTTGGCGTGGATTCTTCCTGGTGGGGGATATTGATCCTGATCCTGGCGGTTATATCCTGCCTTGTGGGAGTTATTTACGCGCTGATGGAGCATGACCTTAAAAGGCTGCTCGCTTACCACAGCGTGGAAAATATAGGAATAATTTTATTAGGGGTAGGACTGGCGATGTTTTTTTTAAGTGTAAATATGCCTTATTTAGCCGTATTCTCGCTGATCGCCGGGTTATATCATTTGATCAACCACGCGATCTTCAAAGGCTTGTTATTTTTGTGCGCCGGAAGCGTTTATAAAGCCGCGGGGACCCGGGATATCGAAAAGTTAGGCGGCTTGATCAAGAAGATGCCCCAGACCGCTGTTTGTTTTTTAATAGGCGCGATGGCTATTTCCGCTTTACCTCCTTTAAACGGTTTTGTCAGCGAGTGGCTGACCCTGCAGGCTTTTTTCCTGGGAGCCGCCAACGCCGCGGGAGGGGCCAAGCTTTTTCTGGGCCTTTGCGCGGCAATGCTGGCTCTGACCAGCGGCCTGGCCGCCGCCTGTTTTGTCAAAGCTTTCGGGATAACTTTTCTCGCCCAGCCGAGAAGCCGTTACGCCGAAAATGCCCGGGAAGTTTCTTTATCCATGAAAGCGGGAATGTTTTTTCTTGCGGCGCTGACTATTGTTTTCGGACTGGCTGCGGCGGGGATCATGAAATTGCTGGCAAAAGCCGCGGGCGCGGCAACGGGTATCGATACCGGCAGTATGAGTTTTTCTCTGAACAATTTTATTTTGAGCCCGCAGGTAAGCCGGAACACGTATCTTTCCACTCCGTTACTCGCGTTGGCGCTGGCCGCGCTGGGGATCGCGGGTTTTGGTATCTATATGGCTTTCGGCAGGCAAAAGGCAATAGCCTGCAAGACCTGGGATTGCGGTTATTATAAATTAAGCCCGCGCAACGAATATACCGCGACCGCTTTTTCCAAACCTTTGCGGATAGCTTTTAGTTTTTTTCTTCTGCCTTACCGTAAGACCCGGAAGATCCGGGAATCTTTCTATCTGGTCAAGTCTTTTACTTATGAGACCCATACGACCCAGGTTTTCAAAAAGTATATTTATGACCCGGCGCTGGCTTTGGTCCTCAAGTCCGCCAAGTCTCTGCGGCGGATGCAGCCGGGCAGTATCCACTTGTACATCGGCTATATTTTTATCACGGTATTGTTATTGATCATATTTATGCGTAAATTCTAAAGATGATGAAGATCGCGGTTATTATCTTACAGCTGGTTTTATTTATCGTTTTCGCCCCGTTCTTAAGCGGCCTGATCGCCAAAATAAAGAATAATGTCAGGATGCGCAGGGGCCCAAGCGTATTCCAGCCGTATTATAACCTGGCTAAGCTTTTTTCTAAAGGGCAGGCGGTTTCGGAAACCGCTTCCTGGATCTTTAAAGTTACTCCTTTCGTGGTATTCTCTTCGATGTTTGCCGCGGCGATGTTTATTCCGGTGTTTATTTTTTCCACATCCGCGCATTACCTCGGCGATTTCTTAGCCGTTATATTTATTTTTTCCCTGGGCCGTTTTTTTCTCGCCCTCGCGGCACTGGATACGGGAAGTTCTTTCGGCGGAATGGGTTCATCCAGGGAGATGTTTATCTCCAGCCTGGCCGAGCCTGTATTCTGCCTGGTGATATTCACCCTGTTCCTGCAGTTCGGCTCGACCGATATCGCGGCATTCAGCGGGATCCATCCGTTATCCGCTTCTTCCGTTGTCGCCGCAACCGCTTTGTTCCTGGTTACCATAGCGGAAACATCGCGTATCCCGGTGGATAACCAGGAAACGCATCTGGAGTTGACCATGATCCATGAAGCGATGGTCCTGGAATATTCGGGCAGGTCCCTGGCTTTGCTGGAAATGGCCGCTTACGTCAAACAGATGATCTTCTTTTTTCTGGTCGCGCAGATAATTTTCCCTATTGCCGCGCCCGGGTTGAGCGGTTTAATCCCGTCGGTACTCTGGATATTATGGTATTCAGCCAGGATAATCATTGTTGCGGCCCTGGCGGCTTTAGTGGAAATATCGGTCGCGAAAATGCGGCTGTTCCGGGTAGCGGATTTTCTGGGTTTCGCTTTTATCTTAGGGATTATCGCCGTAGTCTGCGCGATCTTAGGAGTTTAATATGCAGGGAATGATCTTATTGGGAATTCTGGTTTCGACCTGTCTTATGGTTATCGCCAAGCGGATGCCGTCTTTGATCCGTAGTTTCCGTTTACAGTCGTTCTGCCTGTTCCTGGCTACTTTTATCATCGCTTTAGGCGAACACCGCCCGGACCTGTATATCGTGGCCGGCTTGTTATTCGCCCTGAAAGTATTGCTTATCCCGCATTTATTATACCGGATCATTAAAAAGATAAATACGAACGAAGACCTGGGATTATTCATCAATCCGCAATTGTCCCTGTTATTGATCCTGGTTTTTACCTATTTATCCTGGGTTTTTACCGTGTATTTTATCGCGCCCGGCGACCAGACGCAGATCAGCACGCTATCCATAGCTTTTCTGATAGTACTGGCCGGTATATTCCTGATGATCTTCCGGATGACAGCCCTGGCGCAGATCATCGGGCTGCTGGTGATGGAGAACGGACTGTTCCTGCTCGCCGCGACGGTTTCCGGGGGCATGCCGTTTTTCGTCGAGATCGCGATATTCTTCGACATATTCGTCAGCGTTATCATCATGGGTTTTTTTGTCTACCGGATCAACAAGTTCTTTACCCATATCGACGTGAACAAATTATCGAGGCTGAAAGGTTAGCGTATGCAGATATTTTTTATCCTGGGGATCCCGGTTTTTCTCGCGGCAATGTCTTTTCTGGTCAAAAAACAGAAGGCCGTCGGGATACTTAATTGTCTCGGTTACCTGGCGGTATTACCGCTTAGCGCGGCCGTCTTTAAAAAGACTGCGGTCTCGGGCGGGACCGTTTCATTTTTTAATTTTATATACCTGGACGGCTTAAGCGCGTTTTTTATCCTTGTGACCTCGGTGGTAGCTTTCGCGGCTGCGCTTTATTCCGTGGGCTATATCCAAAAAGACCTGGATAAAGGGATAATATCCGGGAAAAAAGCCCGGGCTTATTATTCGCTTTTTAACCTGTTCTGCCTGGCGATGTTCTTTGTGCCTTCGGTAAATAACCTGGGCATGCTTTGGGTCGCTATCGAGATGACCACGCTTATTTCGGCGTTCCTGGTAGGCTTCTATAACACCAAGGAATCGGTCGAGGCCGCCTGGAAATACATTATTATCTGTTCGGTCGGGATAATCTTCGCGCTTTTGGGCACGATCCTTTTTTCTTACGCGTTCTCCCGGACCGGCTTGAGCAAGAGCCTGAATTGGTCGGATATGGCTCCTGTGGCGCACATAATGGATAAGAATATCCTTAAGATCGCTTTTCTTTTTATCCTGGCCGGATACGGGACCAAAGCCGGGCTGGCCCCGATGCATACCTGGCTGCCTGACGCGCACAGCCAGGCTGTCGCCCCGATAAGCGCGCTGCTTTCCGGGGTATTGCTAAAAACTTCTCTTTACGCTATTTTAAGATTCGGGATCATCGTGATCAAAGGGGCCGGGTTCGCCTATTTCGGGCATTTAATGGTCCTGCTGGGGCTTATCTCTTTGGCGGTATCCTGCGGTTTTATCCTGGTCCAGAAAGACCTGAAGCGCCTGCTGGCTTACAGCAGTATCGAACATGTGGGCATAATTTCCCTGGGTTTCGGCTTAGGCGCTCCTTTAGCCGTTGCCGGCGCGCTGCTGCATGTTTTTAACCACGCGGCGGCTAAGTCCTTGATGTTCTTCGGCGCGGGCAATATCGTCAGCGCTTATAAAAAGCATAATATGAACGCTATCCGGGGAGTGCTCAAAGCCCTGCCGTTTACGGGGATCATGGTTTTAATGGGCGTATTCGCGCTTACCGGGTTCCCGCCCTTTGCCTTATTTGTCAGCGAGATCATGATCATTATCGCCGCTTTTACCGGCAGCGCATACCTGGCGGCGGGTTTATTGCTGCTCTTCCTGGCGGTGATCTTCGGGGCGTTCATTTATCACTTTGGAAGAATGCTTTTCGGCAATCTTCCTAAAGGCATGGTGTCCGCGGGGGAGCCGTTAAGCGGAAAACTCGCGTTTTTATTCTTGTTTTTCCTGGTTTGTGTTTCCGGTGCGGCAGCGGTATTCTTTAAAAAGGACCTGATATGGATTGCTCAGAACTTATTTCCGGGATAAAAAATAAATTCCCGGGTTTCAACGCGGTTTCGGTTTCGCAAAATTACCTTGATGAGGTTTGCATTAAGGTGCCTGCGCAGATATTCAAAGACACCTGCCTGGCTTTGCACGCGATACTGCCCTCGCCGGTAATGATGCTTTTCGCGCTTGATCAGCGCGAAGAAGCGGGCAAATTCGTGGTCAATTCCGTATTCGTAAATTTTAAGGCCAGCCAATGGGTTACCGTCACTATTGACGTCCCGCAGGAGAACCCTTGTTTCGATTCGCTGGCGAAAAGCATATATTCAGCCGCTCTTTTTGAAAGAGAGATCCGGGAGATGTTCGGCGTCGAGCCGAAGGGCAACCCCGACCTGAGGCGGTTAAAGCTGCATGACGAGGTCTGCCCGCAGGGAAATTATCCTTTGCGTAAAGATTTCCGGGAAATACAGCCGGGAGAGTTAGCGGGCTATAAATTCGCGAGAGTGGAAGGGGAAGGGATATTCGAAGTCCCGGTCGGGCCGGTGCACGCCGGGATCATCGGGCCGGGGCATTTCCGCTTCAGCGTCGCCGGAGAGCCGGTCATAAATTTAGAGAGCAGGCTGGGGTTCACTCACCGGGGAGTGGAGAAACTTTTCGAGGGCAAGTCCTGCCCGGAGGCGCTGAGGCTGGCGGAATGCGTCTGCGGCGACTCAAGCTTCGCGCACAGCCTGGCATTCAGTCATGCGGCGGAGAAGATCTCCGGCCCGCGGATACCCGCGCAAGCGCTTTATTTGAGAGGGATATTCCTCGAGCTGGAGAGGATATATAATCACGCCAATGATGTCGGCGGCATCGCTTTAGACGCCGGTTTCAGTTTTCCCTCGGCGCTGGCCTCGGTGGTTAAGGAAGCGGTTTTGCAGTTGAACGAAAGGCTCTGCGCCAGCCGGTATCTGAAGAACGTTAACGCGGTGGGAGGGGTTTCCTCAGGCATCGATCCTCACCGTAAACAGGAGCTTCTCGCCGCCCTTAAGAACATTAAGCGCGATTTTGATGAATTAACGGAGATACTGCTGTCCAGCATTTCTTTTATGGACAGGGTGGATACCGCGGGCGTTCTAAAAAGAAAGACCGCCCAGGACCTGGGAATAACCGGGCTTGCCGGCCGCGCCAGCGGAATACCCACGGACCTGAGAAAATATTTTCCCGGAATATATAAGGAAGCTAAGTTTAAAATGGCGCTGCAGGGATCCGGGGATGTCCTGGCCAGGTTACGGGTCAGGATAGCTGAATTCGCGGAGTCCTGCCGGTTGATCGAAGAATTCGCCGGAAAGCTTTCCGATGGCGGGCAGATCAGGGTTGATCCGCAATTAAAGCCCGGCAGCGCGTTAGGTTATACGGAAGGATGGCGGGGTCCGGTGCTGTATTGGGTGAAAACGGACCCTCGGGGTTTGATCGAGAGATGCAAGATCGTGGACCCGTCTTTCCATAACTGGCAGGGGTTGTCTTACGCGGTGCTGGGGAATATTATCCCGGATTTTCCGCTTTGCAATAAAAGTTTCGGCCTGTCTTATTCAGGCAACGACTTATAAACTATGTTACGCATACTAAAAACCAGGGTCTTAAAAGGCGTTGTGACCAGGCATATCAGCCCGGAGTTATTTAAAGAGATAGAGCCGGACGGCCGCGAATTGCGGTCTTTGATCCGGAAGAAATTCGGCCGGTCTTTGAATATCCGCGAAGTGGATACCGGTTCCTGCGGAGCCTGCGAGTCGGAGATCAATGCCGCGAATAATCCCGTCTATGACCTGCAAAGGTTCGGCGTGAATTTCGTCGCTTCGCCGCGCCACGCCGACGCGCTTTTAGTCACCGGGCCGGTGTCGAAAAATATGCTTACCGCCTTGAAAAAAACTTATGAGGCTATGGCTGAGCCGAAATTCGTCATTACCTGCGGGGATTGCGCTTTAGACGGAGGGTTATTCAAGGATTCCTATTATGTGGAAGGCCCGGTAAAGGATATACTGCCGGTGGCCCTGCATATCCCCGGATGCCCGCCCAGCCCGTCGGCGATCATCAAAGCGCTGCTGGCGTTTTTAAAATAACTTAAGGCTGCGGTGGCAGATGCCGGCGGTTTTTATTATGAAGCAGGCTGTGGTTGATGCTGTAGGAAAAATAGATGATCAGCCCGACGGCCATCCAGACCACGAACCTTACCCAGGTTATTCCGGGCAGGGCCGTCATCAGGAAAATACAGGAAGCCACTCCGAGCAGCGGTATCACGGGGTTCAGCGGGACTTTAAAGCTGCGGTGCCTCAAGGGGTCTTTGACCCGCAGGATGATGACCCCGAAACAGACCAGGACGAACGCGAAGAGCGTGCCGATGTTGGTCAGGTCGACCATTTCGTCTATGTTGGTGAAAGCGGCTATCGAGGCCACGGCGACGCCCACGACGATGGTCGTGATATGCGGCGTCTTGAATTTTTCGTGCACGCGGGAGAAGACCGGCGGAAGCAGGCCGTCGCGGGCCATGGAAAAGAATATCCTCGACTGCCCGAGCTGGAGGACCAGCAGGACCGCCAGCTGGGCGATGATCGAGCCGAAAGCGACGATCACCGCGGCCCAGGGCAGGTTGATATAACGCATCGCCATGGTCAGGGGTTCGGCTTTCTCGTGGGCCAGCGAAGTTTGCAGGGCGTGGAACGGGATGATCCCGGTAAAGACCGCCGAAACGAGCATATAGATGATCGCGCAGACGACCAGCGAGCCGATTATCCCGATAGGCATATCCCTTTTGGGATTGCGCGTTTCCTCGGCGGCGGTCGAGACGCAGTCGAACCCGATGTAAGCGAAAAAAGCGATGGCCGCGCCGGCTTTGATCCCGGCGAAGCCGTTGGGGGCGAAGGGGACCCAGTTCTCGGGTTTTATGTAGCAGGCGCCGAGCGTTATAAAGAAACCGAGCACTAAAAGCTTGACCGTGACGATAGCGATGTTAAAGCGCGAGCTTTCCTTGATCCCGCGCACAAGGATCACGGTTAAAAGCAGGACGATCAGGCAGGCCGGTAGATTGCAGATTAAAGGAACGCCGAAAATACGCGGCGCGGAATGTATGGCCGTCCAGGATTGCTGTAACGCCGGCTGGAGCTTATCGAAAGTTACGCCGCTGTTTAAAAGGGCCCCGGCTTTCTCAAAGCCGTGCAGGGCGGAGCGGTAATCGATCACCGACCAGGAAGGTAAAATTATCCCGAAGCCGCGGAGCAGGGCGTTGAAATACCCGGACCAGCTTATCGCCACCGCGATGCTCCCCACGCAATATTCCAGCATCAGGTCCCAGCCGATTATCCAGGCGATCAATTCCCCGAACGAGGCGTAAGAATAGGTATAGGCGCTGCCGGAGATGGGCACGAGGGATGCGAATTCCGCGTAGCAGAGCGCGGCGAAACAACAGGCTATCGCGGTTATGCCGAAGGAAAGCACGATGGCCGGCCCGGCACCCGGGCGCATGGCGTCGCCCGCCGCCGCCGTTCCGACCGTGGTGAATATCCCCGCGCCGATAATGACGCCTACGCCCAGCAGGATAAGTTCCACCGGACCGAGGACTTTCTTGAGCCTGTGCCCCGGGTCATGGCTTTCCGCCATGATCATATTAAGGTCTTTGAGCCTGAAAAGCTGTCTGGCGAGTTTTCTCATATTATAATCAGTTATTTTACTAGAAAATCCGTATTTGTTAAATAAAATTGTTTTTTACGCTATCCCGGGCGCGGGATTTGACAAAAAGAAGTTTCGTGCTATGATAATTTTAAACTTAAGATAACCTATGGATGATCAAGAGCAGCTTCAAAAGACCCCGCTTTACGCTTCGCATCTTTCCCTGAACGCCAAAATGGCCCCGTTCGGCGGATGGATCATGCCTATCCAGTATGAGGGCATCCTGGCTGAGCACGCGCATACCCGCGGCGCTGTTTCCTTGTTCGATATCTGCCACATGGGAGAGTTCATGTTCGAGGGCGACGCCGTAGCCAGCGGCCTGGACCGGATCGTTACCCAGAAGATCTCTTCCATGCCTCTGTCTTCCTGCCGGTATGGGTTCATGCTTAACCGCCGGGGGGGAGTTATAGACGACCTTATCGTTTACCGGATCAAAGAAAGATCCTGGATGCTGGTGGTCAACGCCGCCACCATAGCCGGGGACGAAGCGAATATCCTGGCGAACCTGCGCGGGGAATATAAATTCGATAATGTTTCTTCACGGCTGGGCAAGCTCGACCTTCAGGGGCCGCGGTCCGGCGAAGTGATAACGAAGGTTTTCGGCCCGGGCCCGGCTGATCTGGGTTATTACCGTTTCGGCGAATTTACTTTATGGGGGCAAAGGTGTATAATAAGCTGCAGCGGTTACACCGGGGAGCTGGGGTACGAAATATATATTTCCAACGACTATGTTGTCAAGCTCTGGAACCTGCTTTTATCCGAGCCGGATGTTAAACCGGCGGGGTTAGGCTGCCGCGATACCCTGCGTTTAGAGATGGGTTACCCGCTTTACGGCCATGACCTGGATACGGCGCATTCCCCGGTTTCCGCCGGGCTGGATAAATTCGTGGATTTCTCCAAGGATTTTATCGGCAAGGGCGCTTTGCTCGAGGAACAGAAGAACGGGCCGAAAGAGCGCCTGGTTTATTTTAAGGCCGGTTCACGCAGGTCGCCGCGCAACGGGTTCGGGATATTCGCCGCAGGCGCGCGCGTGGGAACGGTGACCAGCGGGTCATTCTCGCCCAGCCTTTCCGCCGGTATCGGCATGGGTTATGTTTCGTCGTCCGGGTGCCGGCTGGGGACCGCGGCGGATGTCGGCCAGGACAAACCGGAAATTCCTGTTACTTTTGTGCGGAAACCTTTTTACAGTAAAACCTAAATTTAAACGGAGGGATCGCTGATGAATACACCGGAGGGGCTTTTTTACACTAAAGACCATGAATGGGCCCGCGTCGAGGGCAAAAAAGCTTATATCGGCATCACCGACCACGCCCAGTCCGCTTTAGGCGACATAACTTTCATCGATCCGCCTAAAAAAGGCCAGCAGCTCAAACAGGGCGGTTTTTGCGCCACTGTCGAATCGGTAAAAGCCGCTTCCGACGTGTATTCGCCTTTTTCCGGGGTTGTCCTGGATGTCAACCGGGAACTTTCCGGGCATCCGGAACTGGTCAACCGTTCCCCCTATGATAAAGGATATATTTTTGAGATGGAACTTTCCGACGAAAAAGAAAAAGCCGGCCTGATGGACGCCGCCGGTTACGCAAAATATATAGAAGGGCTCGCCGAATGAGTTATATCCCGCACACGCAGGAAGAGATCGGGCAGATGCTTAAGGCCATAGGCGCCGCGGATATCGGCGCGCTGTTCAAGGATATTCCCCCGGCCCTGCGGCCGAAGTCTTTTAATATCCCTGAAGGCCGGTCCGAATTCGAGGTTACCCGGTATTTGAAGCGCCTTTCTTCCAAGAACGCCACCGGCCTGATAAATTTCGTGGGAGCGGGTTTCTACGACCATTTCATCCCGGCCGCGGTCGATGCTATCGCCGGCCGTTCGGAATTCTACACCGCTTATACCCCTTATCAGCCCGAGTGCTCCCAGGGCTGGCTGCAGGCCATATACGAATACCAGTCGATCATCTGCGAGCTGACCGGGCTGGACGTTTCCAACGCTTCTTTGTATGACGGCGGGACCGCGCTTTACGAGGCGGCGATGATGGCGGTCCGTTCAACCGGCCGCAACAAGATCATCATGGACAGCGGGGTGAACCTGATCTACCGCACCATGCTTTACACTTACACTTCGAACCTTTCGGTGGAATTCGTGGAGATCCCGGTCGTCCACGGGCAGAGCTCGCGCGATGAGCTGTTAAAGCACCTCGACGATAAGACCGCGGCGGTTATTTTCCAGAACCCGAATTTCTTCGGCGCGGTCGACGATTACAGCGACGTTGTTTCCAAAGTCCATAAGTCCGGCGCCCTGGCTGTCGCTTCGGTCTATCCTGTTTCGCTGGGATTATTGAGATCCCCGGGCGAGATGGGCTTTGACATCGCTACCGGCGAGGGGCAGAGCCTGGGCATCCCGCTTTCTTTCGGCGGGCCGTACCTGGGCTTTATGGCCGTGAAGAAAGAGCTGGTGCGCCAGATGCCCGGCAGGATCGTGGGGGCTACCGTTGACAGCGAAGGGAAAAGAGGATTTGTCCTGACCCTGCAGACACGCGAGCAGCATATCCGCCGGGAAAAAGCCACTTCCAACATTTGTTCCAATGAAGCGCTCTGCGCCCTGCGCGCGGCTGTGTTCACCGCGCTTTTAGGCCGGCAGGGGCTCAAGGAACTGGCCGGGCACAATTACGACAAAGCGGAGTTCGCCAAAGACGCGCTTTCCGCGGTCCCGGGCGTGGAAGTAAAACGCAGCTCGCCCACTTTCAACGAATTTACCGTGAAGCTTCCCCGTCCGGCGGACGAAGTGGTTTACCGCCTGATCGACAAGGGTTTCGCCTGCGGGTTCCCGCTGGGAAGGTTCTACAAAAATATGGATAATTATCTACTGGTCGCGGTGACCGAGAAGAGGACTAAAGAAGAGATCAACCTGCTCGCCGACAGCCTGGAGGCGGTCCTATGAAGCTGATCTTCGAAAAGCACAGGGAAGGCAGGCGCGGTTTTTCTTACGGAAAAGCCGATGTCCCCCCGGCCAGGCCTTTGGGCGGCAAATATTGCCGCAAAGAAGACGCGAAACTGCCTTGTTTGAGCGAGCTCGACGTCGTCCGCCATTATACCAATCTTTCCCGGATGAATTATTCCGTGGACACGAATTTTTATCCGCTGGGCTCCTGCACTATGAAATACAACCCGAAGTTTACCGAGCGGATCGCCGCGTTCGAGGGCTTTTCCCTGGTGCACCCGTTACTGCCCCAGTTAAAAGGCGGCGGGATGCTGGCCCAGGGGTCCCTGGAAGTCCTTTACGAGACGGAAAAATTACTTTGCGAGATCACCGGGATGAACGCTTTTACCATGCAGCCGATGGCCGGCGCGCACGGGGAATTGACCGGAGTGATGCTTATCGCCGCCTGGCACAAGCACCAGGGCAGCAGGCGTAAATACGTGATCGTCCCCGATTCATCCCACGGGACCAATCCGGCCAGCGCGACGATCGCCGGTTACCAGGTTATCGTTATCCCCACGGACTGCCGGGGGTATATGGATATGGATATCTACAAAAGCAAGCTCAATGAGGAAACCGCGGCGGTCATGTTGACCTGCCCGGACACCCTGGGCATCTTCAATCCCCGGATCAAAGAGATCGCGGACCTGGCGCACCAGGCCGGGGCTTTGATGTATTACGACGGGGCGAACCTTAACGCTCTGCTGGGAAAAGCCCGGCCAGGAGATATTGGTTTCGACGTGGTGCACATAAACCTGCATAAGACCTTCGCCACTCCCCACGGCGGCGGCGGCCCGGGCGCGGGCCCGGTCGGGGTCAGCGAGAAGCTGGCGGAATTCCTGCCGATCTCGCGCGTGGCCAGGCGCGGGGACGGGACCTTCGCTTTGGATTACAACCATCCGAAGTCTATCGGATATATCGCGCCGTTCTACGGGAACTTTGAAGTGATCCTTAAAGCTTTCGCTTATATGCTCTGCCTGGGCGGCAACGGCCTGGTCCGGGCCGCGGAAATAGCCGTGCTTAACGCCAACTACTGCCGGGCGAAACTCAAAGAGTATTATGACTTGCCTTTTGATAAGGCCTGCATGCACGAGTGCGTTTTCTCCGCCGCGCGCCAGGCCAGGAACGGGGTCCACGCTTTAGATATCGCCAAATACCTGATCGATAAAGGTTATCATCCTCCCACGATATATTTCCCGTTGATCGTTAAAGAAGCGCTGATGATCGAGCCGACGGAAACCGAGTCTAAAGAGACGCTGGACGGATTTATCGATACGATGATCGAGATCGCCCGGCTGGCCCGGGAGGAACCTTCCCTGGTCAAGCAAGCGCCGGTAAGCACTCCGGTCAAGCGCCTGGACGAAACCAAAGCCGCGCGCGAACCCAACCTGCGCTGGCGGGAAAAATAATAAATGAAGAATAATACGGAATTCAAATTGATCCGGTCCGGCCCGGCATCCGCGGTTTTGAATATGTCAACGGATGAACAGATGTTCCGGCAGTATCTCCGGGACGGTATCCCGGCTTTCCGGGTTTATTCCTGGAAAACGCCGTCTTTGACTTACGGCGTATCCCAGGAAGAGGGCCGGGATCTTGACCCGGGCAGGTGCCGGGCCGCTGGAGTGGAAATAGCCGGAAGGATGACCGGCGGGGGGATACTTTTCCACGATAACGAGGTCACTTACAGTTTTGTCTGCGCCAAAGAAGACATCGGAGAACCTTCGGGGTTGTTTGTTTCTTACCGTAAGATTTGCGCTTTCCTGCTCCGTTTCTACGCTTCGCTCGGCCTCCAAGCGTCTTTCGCTTCCGAAAGCAAGGACTTTTATCTGCGTAGCGCGCCCAGCGTGTTTTGCAGCGCGTCGCACGAGAAATACGATATCCTGATCAACGGGAAAAAGATCGGGGGCAACGCCCAGAAGCGGGCCCGTCAGGCGATATTCCAGCACGGTTCGATACCGATAAGTATAGACTGGAAACCGGCTTTAAAATGCCTGGATGCTTTGCCCGCGGACATAGCTTTGCGGGTAACTACTCTTTCTCAGGAAATGAAAGTTGTCCCGGAAAAGAATATCCTGGAGCAGTCCCTTATCGCCGCGTTCCGCCAGGAGTTCAATGTCCTTTTCGCAGACGCTTTACTTAATCCTTTACGCCAGGAGTTCAATGTCCTTTTCGCAGACGCTTTACTTAATCCTTTAGGCGGCATAGCCTTATGAAAGAAATACTTTTTACCGGAATTAAAAGGATTTGTTTTGTAACTATAACGGCGACATAGATATAGCTAAAACGTCTGTATATTATTCGCAGACGTTTTACTTAACCCTTAGGGCGGCATAATCTTATGAAAGAAATACTTTTTCGCCGGGAGAATAAAAGGATTTGTTTTGTAACTATAACGGAGACATAGGAATAGCTAAAACGTCTGCGTATGAGACCGGCTTGGTTGGATAAGAAAATAAGCTTGCGGGAGTGCGCGCGGATGAAGCAATTTCTGCGCGGCAGGGGGGTGGAAACCGTCTGCGAGCAGGCGATGTGCCCGAACATCGGGGAATGTTTTTCCCGCAAACAGGCGACTTTCCTGATCCTGGGCAGGCATTGCACCCGGCATTGCAGTTTCTGCAATATCGCTAAAGGCCAGCCTTCGGCTCCTGATCCTCAAGAGCCGGCCAAAGTGGCGGAGGCGGTGGAGAGCCTGGCTTTGAAGCACGTGGTTATTACCAGCGTTACCCGCGACGACCTGGCTGACGGCGGAGCGGGGATGTTCGCGCAGACGATCCTCCTTATCCGGAAGAAAACTCCCGGGGTAACGATCGAAGTGTTGATCCCGGATTTCAAGCTTTCTTTGCCGTCCCTCGCGGCCGTGGCTTCGGCCAAGCCGGACATCATCGCGCATAATGTGGAGACGGTCCCGCCGCTTTATCCCCTGGTGCGCCGGGAAGCCGATTACCGGCGTTCGCTGGGCGTCCTGTCCGCGTTAAAAAAGATATCGCCCGGAATTAAAACCAAATCCGGGATCATGCTGGGATTGGGGGAGAAGAAAGAGGAAGTTATCCAGGTCCTGCGCGATCTGCGCCGGGCCGGATGCGATTTCCTGAGCATCGGACAATACCTCGCGCCCAGCCGAAAACATTACCCGGTCAAGGAATATGTCCGGCCCGAAGAATTCCGGGAATATAGAACTAAAGCCCTGGAAGCGGGTTTCCTGCACGTCGAAAGCTCGCCCTACGTCCGCAGTTCCTACCAAGCCGAAGAATACTTGCACGCCGCGGAATAAAATTATTATTTAAGGAAGATTATTTTTTTATGGGTCTGGCAAGGCCTGGCTCTCGAAGGAGTTAATTTTAACGGGTCCTGTCTTGCCATGGTTCCGCAGGGACGTTTGTCCGCCCCTGCGAGGCGGCCTGCACTCTGCGTCAGCCCTTCGCTCTGCCCGGCATGTATTCTCGCTGAGCAACCATGCCCGCTTTCGGGCTGACGAAGCCCTGCTTTACCACGGCAAGCCACCCGTTAAAACTAACTCATCGCACTACGCCTTACTACCCATAAAAAAATAATCTTTCCTTATATCAAATAATTATATTCGCTAAAACTAAATTCTTCTGTTGGTATTATTAATATTGGGAAGATTTTGCGGCTGGTATGAATTTTAAGGGGTGGTTTGGTGTGGATTTGCGGGGCTTGTTCGGCCCGGAGCGGGCATGGATTGCCTAGAAGGAAATACTATCCAAGAGCGCAGGGCCGAACCAGAGCGATGTCCTGACTCGCAGGGTCAGGACGAGCGCCCCTGCAAATTCATACCAAACCAGGCCCCCTTAAAATTTCATCAGCGGCAAAATCTTTTTATCGGTTTATAATTCTGATTGAACGGGGTTGGTTTTAGCGGTAAAATAGTCGCACTATGGCCGCCAAAGAAGAAGCTTTAGACGAGTTCCTGAAGAGTTTCCGGATCTGCCTCAATTTCATCCTGCTTTATTCCAGCCAGCACAAAACATTCATCAAGTCGGTAGCCGAGCTCAAGGAAAAAACGGCCCGGCTCCTGGCGTTCATGGACCCCATCGATATAATTTTCACCCCGGCGGCGCTCTCGATAGAAGGCGTCCTTTATTCCAAGATGAACCTGCATAAGGAACTGGCGGCGCTTTTCCATCAGCGCAAAGTCCAGGGCCTGAAGATCAGCCGGGGCATCACCGAAGAGGAATTGACCATCCTGATGGAAAAGCTCGCGCTTTCCCCCAAGGAGATCATTAGATCCGGCGGCCTTTCGGTCATCTTGAGCGGCCGTCCCGATATCCGGAATTTTACCGTTGTCGACCTGGATTATTCCCAGTTCCTGCGCGGCGAGGGCGAAGAAGTCATGGACGTCTGGGCTTCCATGATCGGCAGCGCCGCGGCCAGGGAGAATTCCGCGAAAGTCCGGGAGTTCGTGGATAACTTCGAGGTGATGATCCAGAAACTCAAGGCCCGCGCCCTTATCGAGAACGATGAATTAAGAGAGAACCTTCAGAAGTTCCTGGAGTACCTTAAGAAGACCGACCGGGAAAAATTCCTGAACTGCAGCCGGAGCATCCTGAAGATGATCCTCAAAGACAAGTCCATACTTATGGACGATGAAAAAGCCCGGAAACTTAAGGTTTTCCTGGACGCTTTGAGCGTCGAGGATTATTCCCAGACGCTCTGGGATTCCATAACCGGCGACGAGAATTTCGACGTTGCCAGTTTCCAGCTGTTTTCCAAACTGCTTGAGGAAGATGACCATAAAAAGGTCGCGGACTCGCTGGCCGCCAACTTCAGCGGCGACAACGGCCGGAAGATCCCCGCGCATGTTTCCCGCAAGATCAAAGAGCTGTTTTCCACATCCGCCGGCGCCCCTCTGGTCTCGGAGATCTACCGGCGGGCGATAATGTCCATAGGGGATTCCGCCGCCATATTCAGCGAAGAATTTGTTTTCGACCGCAAACAGCTCCTGTCCAACTACCGCTATATCCTGCTTAACCTTTTGATCGAAGAAAAGAACGCCCACCGCCTGGAAGTTATCCTGGAGAGGCTGCTTAAAGAGTGGGATAAGATAGTCGAGGATAACGACCCGGGCTATATGAAGAACCTGGGCGGGGTATTGAGCGGCAAGAAGGCCGGGAAATTCAGTTCTCCGGCTTTTGACGAGTTCTGCCTGAAATTTTATAGTTTTATCGAAGCTTTCATCTGGGAAGACGGCGTCTCTCCGGTATTCTCCGAACTCTTCGAGTATATCCCGGAAAGTTCCCTGGGCCGTGACGTTTATTTAAAAAAGATGTTCGACGAAGGGCGCATCAATCCCCGGATACTGAAAGCGTTCTTCCGGTTCTTCCCTTATAACCTTCAGGATTTCTACGCCCGCCTGCAGAATAAACGCGCGGACATCGAGGTAGTGTCCAGGATGCTTGACGCGCTTAAAGCGATAGATTCCCCCCTGATCTCTTCGGTAATGGAAACGATATACGGTTTCTCCGGCGACATGATCAGGATCGAGATCCTGCGTTTCATGGCCAAGTCCGGCAATTATAACCGGCAGTTCATCTTTGACGTTATCCGGGGCGGGACCATTTTCCTGAAAAAAGAGGCTCTGGCGGTGCTGACCGACCAGCGCGACAACCAGATGGCGATGGAGATAATGTTTTTCATGGACAATTCCTGGGGAAAGAATAACCGGGTCCTGGCGGAGAACCTGGGGATAGTGGAAGAGCTCAGGTATAAACAGGCGGTGCAATACCTGGAATACCTGGAGAGGAATACCGCGTTCTGGAATTTCGGGCTTAAGAAAAGGATCAAACAGGCGATAGGGAGGCTTAATGGCGGAACTGATTGAGAATTCTTTCCGCGGACTGATCCAGGCTTTGCAGACGGCCAAGCTTTACGGCACCGAACACGCCAAATTCGGCAAGTCGCTGGACAAAGCTTTCGCGGGATTGCAGGAAGCTTTCCGGGAAAGGGAAGAACTTGTCTTCGGGATCGTCGGGGAGGAACTGGCTTTCGAGAAGGAGGTCATGTTCGATCTTTCCAAATCCACCCGGCCGATGATAATTTACCTCAAATCGCTGGGCATAGAACGGATGGAGTTCTCCCGGGCGCTGTCCAGGGAAGAGCTGGGGAAGTTCCTGGTCTTTCTGACGACCCCCGGGGATGAGATCAAGAAGGACCCTCAGGAATACCTCGCGGCCTCCGGGGTGCGCAATATCAATGTCGGTAAAATAAAAGGCTCGGCGGAGAGATCGGATATCGCCGAAACGGTGAATTACCTTACCCTTTATACCAGCTCTTCGGATAATTTCAACCGTTCCCTGGAAAATATCCTGGAAGCCAAAGACGTCGATTACCTCGACCTGCGATTCAACGTTTCCAGCATATTCGAGAGTTTGATCAGCCGCCACCACGAATTATTGAAGCTCACCGCGGTAAAACGTTATGACCAGACCACGTTCTCGCATATCCTCAACGTGTCCATACTTTCCATGTTCTTTTCTTCCAAGCTCGGCCTGCACAAGGACGACGTCCTGGAGATCGGGATCGCCGCGCTCTTCCACGATATCGGTAAAACCTATGTTTCCCGCAAGATCATCAGGAAAACCGATAAGCTCAGCGAAGAGGAGTTCGAATCGGTCAAAGGCCATACTGTTTTCGGGGCGGAGATACTCCTGAAATACGTGGACACTCTGGGGATGCTGCCGGTCCTGGCGGCCTTCGAGCACCACTTGAAAGCCGATTTCAAAGGGTACCCCCAGATGACCTTTCCGCAGAAACCGCATTTAGGCTCGGCGATCATCGGGGTCTGCGATATTTACGACGCGTTATTCTCCCGCCGCAGTTACAAAGCCGGGCTTCCGCCGAACGTGGTTTACGAGATCATGATGAAAGAAAAAGCCAAGCTGCATTATCCCGTGCTGGTGGACGATTTCTTCCGGGTAATGGGGGTCTGGCCGATCGGTTCCCTGGTGGCTTTGAACGATTCCCGGGTCGCCGTGGTCAGGGAGCAGAATGAGGGGGAGATATTTTTCCCTAAAGTCGAGGTTATTTACCCGCCGGAGAGAAAAGAGAATATCGACCTTAGCCGCAGGGACCCGGGGGCTTCGATAGAGAAATTCCTCGACCCTCAAGCCGAAGGCCGGCAGTTCGCGGCGTTAATTTAGGGTATTATTCCAGCAGCGCGCAGATCTCCCGGGCCGCTCTTTCAGAGGCTCCGGGGCTGCCCAGCAGCGGTTTTACGGAAAGCAGTTCCAGTTTCAGGCGGGCGAGTTTGTCTTTGTCGTGCAGTATCGGTATCACGTAATCGCAGATCTTGTTTTCATCGGCGTCGAACTGGACGAATTCTTCCGCGATCTTCCTTCCTTTGACCACGTTGACCAGCCCGATATAGGGTATCTTGATCATCATCCGGATAAAGAACCAGGTCAGGAAATTAACTTTGTATAATATGACCATCGGCACCGCCAGGATCGCCGTTTCCAGCGTGGCCGTCCCCGAACAGACCAGGGCAAAGTCGCTTGCCGCTATCCCGTCGTAAGCCCGGCCGGAGACCATTTTGACGGGGATGCCGCATTTTTCCATGGCCCGGTTGAATATTTCTTCTTTTACCGTAGGCGCCCTCAATACCAGGAATTGTATCCTTCCGTAGAGGTACCCGTTGATTATTCCGGCGCAGCGCAGCATCAAAGGAAGAAGGGTCTTTACTTCTTTCTCCCGCGAGCCGGGAAGAAGGCAGACGGTAAGGATATCCGGGTTAAGCCCGGTTTTTTCCAAAAGTTCCCTGCGCCCGGCGGATGTTTTTACCGTATCTAAGAGAGGGTTGCCTACGCAGGCGACCGGGACGCCGTATTTTTTATAAAGCTCCTCTTCGAAATTAAAGAGGACCAGCATTTTGGTGACCGTTCTTTTGATGAAATGGATCCTTTTTTCACCCCAGGCCCAGACTTGCGGGCTGATGTAATAAACTACGGGAATATTCCTTTTATGCAGTTCGCCGGCCAGCCGCAAATTGAATCCCGGATAGTCGACCAGGATCGCCAGGTCGGGTTTCCCGGCGTCAGCCGCCCGGAGGATGTCCCGGAAGATCCTCTTGAATTCCCCCAGGTTCTTCAGGACCTCCCAGAATCCGACCACCGCGAATTTGGTCAGGTCGAAAGATATTTCCACTCCCTGGGCCTTCAGGCGTTCTCCGCCCAGCCCGAAGAATACCGTGCCGGGAGCTATTTTTTTTATCGACTCGACGAGTTCGGCGGCGTGCAGGTCGCCGGAAGCTTCCCCGGCGACGATCAGAATTTTCTTGGGTTTTTCCATATCAGGCCGCGGATCTTTAAAGCGGTTTCCAGCGCTTCCCGGGCTGTTTCCCCGGAAACCACCGGTTCTTTGTGCTCTCCGACGCATTCGATAAAAGAAGCCAGTTCTTTTTTCAGCGGCTGCTCTTTTTCTATGGGCAGCGCCTCTTTAGCTATGCCGGCGGGGGTCTTTTTGTAGATGAAAGCCTGCTGTTCGCGGTAGTCCAGCGAGATGTAGGCGTTTTTCAGGAAGATGCGGATCTTGCGCATTTTCTCGTCGGAGATCCGGCTGGCGGTCAAATTGGCCACGCAGCCGTTCCGGAAAGTTATCCGGGCGTTGGCGATATCCTCGAAAGGGGTGAGGACATTGACCCCGACCGCGTCTATCCTTTTGACCGGCGATTTCACCAGCCCGAGGATGATGTCGATGTCGTGGATCATCAGGTCCAGGACGACCCCGATATCCAGCGACCGGTTGGGAAAAGTGCTCAACCGGTGGCATTCGATGAAATACGGGTCCTGGAAATATTCCTGGCAGGCGGAGAAAGCCGAGTTGAACCTTTCGATGTGCCCGACCTGCAGGGTCAGGTCTTTCTTGCGGGCGAGTTTGATCAGCGCGCCGGCTTCTTTAAGGGTGGTGGTGAAAGGTTTCTCCACCAGGACCGGAAGGCCATGTTCCAGCAACTCTTTAGCTACCGCGTAATGCAGCCTGGTCGGCACGGCTACGCTGACCGCGTCCACCTTGCCGAAAAGCCCGCGGTAATCGCTCAAACCCGGGACCTGGAGTTCCCGGGAGACCTTATCTATCCTGGCCGGGTCGGTGTCGCAGACCGCTTCCAGGGAGCAGGTTTCTATTTCCTTATATAATCTGGCGTGGATGCTGCCCAGATAGCCTGTTCCGACCACTCCGACTCTGATTTTTTTCATAAAAACGATAATAGCAAATGCCTCGACAAAAGTCAATAGGTATGATAAAATACACACTTCAAAGCCCTGCGGATGCCGGTCTGGATATTAATACAAAAGGAGCGGAGTTTGCGCGATTACCTGAAGCTGTTCAAGTTCGTCCGTCCTCATTTAAGCCTTTTCCTGCTTTCTTCGGTTTGCATGGTTTTTTCGGCTATTTTCGACGGCGTTTCTTTGGGGATGATCCTGCCGGTGGCGGATATCATCCTGACCGGCAAGAAAATAGTCCTGCCGCCCCAGCTCCCGGAATTCCTGTCGGGCTGGGTCGATAAGCTTAACGGCGTGCCGCCTTTGGCGCTTTTAAACTATATGGCGGTAGCGGTGGTGGTGCTCTTCCTGTTGAAGGGCCTTTTTGATTTTCTGCAAAGCTACCTGATGAACGATATCTCCTCCCGGGTAGTGCGCGACACCCGGGCCAGGATCTATTCCAAGTTCCACGACCTGTCCCTGGATTATTTCACCCGGATGCGCGGCGGTGAACTGATGTCCCGGGTCACCAACGACGTCGGGGCTATCGGCAACGCGCTGTCCACCGGGGCGACCGACCTGATCTACCAGTCTTTGCAGGTCGTCGTTTTCGCCTTGATGATGATCGCTCTCGACGCCAAACTCGCCCTGATCTGCGTGATCCTGGTGCCGCTGATAAGTTTACCGATACTCAAGGTCGGGGCGGTGATCAAAAAACTTTCCCGCCAGGGCCAGGAGAAAATGGCGGATATCAACTCCCTGCTTTATGAAACGATCATCGGGGTCAGGGTGGTCAAAGCTTTCAACATGGAAGAGGCTGAGCAGAAAAAATTCGAGCAGGTCAATAACTGGTATTACCGCCTTTCCATGAAATCGTTCAAGAGGATGCTTATTCTAAGCCCGGCTACGGAAATAATCGGGATAATCGCCGGGGTTATCGTCCTGGTCCTGAAAGGACGGGATGTCATAGACGGCAGGATATCTTTCGGGGTAATGGCGGTTTCCCTGGCCGCGTTATTGTCGATGGTCAGGCCGTTCAAGAGGATATCCCAGGTGCACGCCATTTTCCAGCAGGCCATAGCCGCGAGCACCCGGATCCACGCGGTCCTGGAAACCCCGCCCAGCGTTAAAGAGGCGGCCGGCCCCGGGGAATTGTCCGGGTTCGACGAAAAGATTGTTTTTGAGAATGTTTCTTTCAAATACGGCAGCGCGCCGATACTGAAAAACATAAACCTGCAGATAAAGAAAGGCGAGGTCCTGGCTATAGTCGGGCCGAGCGGCGCGGGAAAAACCACTCTGCTGGATCTGATCCCCCGTTTTTATGACCCGGAAAGCGGCAGGGTGCTGATCGACGGCCGGGATATCAAAGAATTCAGTTTCAGATCTTTGCGGGCGAATATCGGCATCGTCACCCAGGAGACCATACTCTTTAACGATACTATCCGCGGCAATATCTCTTACGGGATGAGCGGGGTGGATCTGCGCGATATCGAGGAAGCGGCGAAAAAAGCCCATATCCACGACGTGATCATGCGCCTTCCGGATAAATATGATACCGTTATCGGCGACCGCGGGGTGAGGCTTTCCGGCGGCGAGCGGCAGAGGCTGGCTATCGCCCGGGCCCTGCTTAAAGACGCGCCTATCCTCATCCTGGATGAGGCGACCTCCCAGCTGGATACCGAATCGGAGCGGCTGGTCCAGGAAGCGATCAATCTTTTGATCAAGGGGCGCACGGTTTTCGTGATCGCCCACCGGCTTTCCACCATCAGGAACGCGACGCGGATATTCGTGATGGAAGCGGGGAGCATCATCGAAGACGGCACCCATGATGAACTGCTGCGCCTGGACGGGTTATATAAGAAGCTTTACCAGAATCAGCTGGCCCGGGACTAAGCCCGCGCGGCCGCGGGGAGTTTAAGCTAAATACAGTTGATTTAAACGCTAAATTGTGATAAATTTATCAGAATGAAAAACCTGAATAAAATAATAAAGTCTTTTTCCAAAGCGCGGGTCCTGGTTATCGGCGACCTGATCCTGGATGAATACATCCGGGGCGACGTCGAGAGGATATCCCCCGAGGCTCCGGTGCCGGTGGTCTGGGCGAAGAAACGCAGTTTCGTCCCCGGGGGGGCGGCCAACGTGGCCAACAACCTGCGCAGTTTCGGCGCTAAAGTCAGCCTGGCCGGGGTTACCGGCGACGACGCTTACCGCCGGGTCATGGTCAACGAGCTCTCCGGCAGGGGAATAGATACTTCAGCTATTGTCCCGGAGAAAGGCCGCAAGACGACATTGAAGACCAGGATCTTCGCCCGCCATCAGCAGGTGGTCAGGGTGGATTGGGAAGACGTTGAGCCGATCCGCAGTTCTACCCGGGGAAGGCTCGAGGATTTCATAATTTCCAGCCTGAAGAAATTCGACGCCGTGGTCATCGAAGATTACGGCAAAGGCGTTTTTAACAACGGTTTCCTGACCGGGGTCATCAGCCGGGCCGGGAGCCTGGGCAAGATCATCACGGTCGACCCTAAAGAAGATAATTTTGAGTCTTACTGCGGCGTAAGCTCGATCACCCCCAACCGCAGGGAGGCCGAAAACGCCATCCGTTACCTGAAGATGAAGGACACGCGCAACGAATTCAAGGTTTACAGCGACGTCCTGACCAGCGATAAAGACATCAGGAAAGCCGGTTACGCTATCCTCGAGCATCTTTCGCTGGAAAGCCTTTTGATAACTTTAGGCGAGCAGGGGATGTGGCTGTTCGAGAAAGGCCGCGACGAGCTTATTCCCACGGTAGCCCAGGACGTATTCGACGTTTCCGGCGCCGGGGACACGGTGATCGCGACTTTCACCCTGGGGCTTTGCGTGGGCGCTTCTAAACTGGAAGCCGCCAATATCGCGAATTTCGCGGCGGGCATCGTAGTGGGCAAGGTCGGAACAGCGACCACCTCGGCCGCCGAACTTATAGAAAGGATATCTAAGCACAATGAGAAATGACGAAGAGAAAAATAAGGTGGTCGGGGTCATCCCTGCCCGGTATTCCTCAACCCGTTTTGAAGCCAAGGTCCTGGCGGATATCATGGGCAAGCCGATGATCCAGTGGGTCTGGGAGAGGGCAAAACAGGTCAAGATCCTGGATGAATTGATCATCGCCTGCGACGACGAGCGGGTGGCTGACGTCGCCCGCGGTTTCGGCGCGCAGGTGGCGATGACCGCTAAAGGGCATATTTCCGGCACCGACCGGATCGCCGAAGTGGTCAACCCGCTGGACGTGAAGGTCGTGGTGAACATCCAGGGCGACGAGCCGCTGGTGCACCCGACCATGATCGACAGCGTCGCCCGGGCCATACTTTCCGACAGCTCGATCTTCGTTTCGACGATAATCCGCAAGATCGGGAACCCCGCGGAGATCAACGACCCGCACGTGGTCAAAGTGGTCAAGGATAAATTCGATTTCGCCCTGTATTTTTCCCGCGCGCCCATACCTTTCCGCGCGCGCAACTCCGACATCGCCGAGCCGGTATATTACAAGCACATCGGCCTCTACGGGTACTCCAAGGATTTCCTTTTCACTTACAAGAATATGGCCAACTCCGCCCTGGAAATGACCGAGAAGCTGGAGCAGCTGCGGGTCCTGGAAGACGGGTATAAGATCAAACTGATCGAGACCAAATACGACACCATCGGGGTGGATACGCCGGAAGACCTGGAAAAAGTGAGGGATTACCTGGAGAAGGAAAAATTATGACCAGCCGGATAAATGTTGGAAAGGTCAAAGTCGGAGGCGGGAACCCGATGGTGCTCATCGCCGGGCCCTGCGCTATCGAATCCGAGTCTTTCACCCTGGGCATGGCTAAGAAGCTCAAGTCGGTCAGCGAAGCCGCGGGCATACCTTTTATTTTCAAAGCCAGCTATGATAAAGCCAACCGTTTATCCGGGGATTCTTTCCGCGGGCCGGGGCTGAAAAAGGGGCTGGAGATCCTGGCTAAAGTCAAACAAAAATTGAAGCTGCCGGTCTTAAGCGACGTGCACAGCCGGGAAGAGGTCGCGGAAGCGGCCAGGGTCCTGGATGTGATCCAGATCCCGGCTTTTTTGTGCCGGCAGACCGACCTGGTTGTCGCCGCGGCTAAGACCGGGCGGGTGGTCAATATCAAAAAAGGGCAGTTCCTGGCTCCCTGGGATATCCAGCCGATAATCAAGAAGGCCGAGTCCACGGGGAACAGGTCGATAATCGTCACCGAAAGGGGAGCGAGTTTCGGTTACAATAATCTGGTCACCGATTTCCGTTCCATCGGGATAATGCGCGGCTTCGGCTACCCGGTAATTTACGACGCGACCCACAGCATCCAGCTTCCCGGGGGCAAGGGCGGGTGTTCCGGCGGGCAGAGGGAATTCGTCCCGGGATTATGCCGGGCGGCGGCGGCTTTCGGCTGCGACGGGCTGTTCCTGGAAGTGCATTCCGACCCGGACAGCGCTCCCTGCGACGGGCCGAATATGATCGATTTGAAAGTTTTGGAGAATTTACTCCGCCAGATAAAAAGGATCGAGGGCGTTCTATGAAAATAAATGAGGTCAAAAGGGCGAAAGAAGTCCTGGATATGGAAGCGGCGGCCGTGCTGGCGCTGAAAAGCCGGATAGGCGGGGAATTCAAACAGGCCCTGGAAATTATTTTAAGGTCCAAAGGCCGGATCGTGGTCAGCGGCATGGGCAAGACCGGGATCATCGCCCAGAAATTCTCCGCGACCCTGGCTTCCACCGGCACTCCCAGCCTGTTTCTGCACCTGGCCGAAGCTTCCCACGGCGACCTGGGCAAAGTCACCCGGGATGACGTAGTTATCGTGCTCTCCAACAGCGGCGCTACCGCCGAAGTCAAGCAGTTACTGCCGTTCTTGAAAAAGATCGGCGCTAAGATCATCGCGCTCACCGGCAATGTCGATTCCCCGCTGGCTAAATACAGCGACGTGGTGCTGGACGTATCGGTCAAACACGAGGCCTGCCCGTTGAACCTTGCTCCCACATCCTCGACAACCGCGGCGCTGGCGATGAGCGACGCTCTGGCTGTCTGCCTCCTGGAGATCAAGGAATTCAAGGAAAAAGACTTCGCGCTTTTTCATCCCGGCGGGGCTTTGGGCAAAAGGCTGCTTTTGAAAGTGGAAGATATCATGCGCACCGGCAGGAACAATCCGGTGGTCGATGAGAACAGGACGGTTTCCGAAGTGATCCTCAGGATAACCCAGGCCAGGGCCGGAGCGGCGATAGTGGTTAATTCCTCCGGGAAGCTCGCCGGGATATTCACCGACGGCGACCTGCGCCGCAGGCTGGGCACGGACAAAGGGCTGGCCGGGCGCAGGATTAAAGAAGTGATGACCAGGAAACCGCTGGTCATGACCCGGGACCGGCTGGCAGCGGAAGCCCTGCATCTGCTCGAAGAGCGCAAGATCGACGAAGTCCCTGTGGTGGATGCCGCGGGCAGGCCCGTAGGGCTTTTAGACGTGCAGGATATCCTGCGCGCGGGGATAATTTAAGAATGGAACAGTCATTAATAGATAAGATAAACATGGTAAAAGTTTTCCTGCTTGATGTGGACGGCGTTCTGACCGACGGCCGGATAATCTACGACTCCCGCGGCAGGGATTCTAAATTTTTCGACGTCCACGACGGGCTGGGAGTGTATCTGCTCAAGAAAGCCGGGATCCCCACCGTTTTGATAACCGCCAAGGGCTCGAAAGCGATAAAACCCCGGGCCAGGGATATGCGGGTGGATAATGTTTTCGCCGATGTTTCGCCGAAGACCGAAGTCCTGGGGCGGATACTTGAGAAATACAAGGTTACGCCCGAAGAACTTTGTTTCGCCGGCGACGACCTGGTTGACCTGTGCCTGATGAAAAGGGTCGGCCTGCCGGTGGCGGTGGCTAATGCCTGCCCGGAGATAAAGAAAGCCGCGGCGTATGTAACAGCCAAGCCCGGCGGGCGGGGAGCGGTAAGGGAAATGGTGGAGTTGATCCTGAAAACCCAGGGAAAATGGGAAGAGGTATTGAAAGGCTATGATCTCTAAAGTTCTTTCCGCGCCGGCGTTCTTGACGCTCGCGCTTTTGATGCTGCCGGCGGGCGGCGGTTACGCCCAGGTGAAGGCCGGCCCGGGCGAAGGCCAGCAGCAGATGGCTGATTTTTCCCTTTCCGGGTTCGCGGACAAAGGCAAGAAGAACTGGGACCTTACCGGCAAACAGGCGGATATCGCCAGCGACGTGATCAAGCTCAACGATATCGAAAGCAATTTCTACGGCGACCAGGAGGATATGAAGCTTACCGCCGACCGCGGCGATTTCGACCGGCTGAAAGGGAGCCTTCACCTGCAGGATGACGTTGTCGTCACTACCACTTCCGGGGCGCGGCTGACCACCGATTCCCTGGACTGGGACCGCAAACAGCAGATGGTCACTACCCCGGATATCGTCAATATAGTCAAGGACGAGGTGACCATAAACGGCCTGGGCGCCAGCGCGAATACCGGGTTGAATAAAGTAAACCTGGAAAAAGACGTCAAGGTAGATATCGATAATGTTTCAACCGCGGTAAAAGATAAAAAAGAAAAGGTCGAAATTACCTGCGACGGCCCCCTGGAAGTCGATTACCAGAAGAACCTGGCTGTATTCAGGAATAACGTGAAAGTCCAGACCTGGGACGGCTTGATCGAAAGCGACTCGATGGACGTTTATTTTTATTCTTCCGATAAACCGGAAGGAAAAGGTAAGACCAGGGACCCGTCCGCGGCGGAGCTTAACGGCTCCAAGATCGACCGGATACTGGCCCACGGCAACGTTAAGATCACCCGCGGCCAGGACGTTTCTTTAAGCCAGGAGGCGGTATACTCGGCCCAGGACCATAAGATCACTCTTACCGGCAGGCCGAAACTGGTCATATATACTTCGACAGCCCCCAATTGAGGTTTATGAAAGAAGGGGCTGCTCAGTATTAACCCTGAGCAAGCGAAGCGCGTCGAATGGGTATTTTTCGGAGGGAATTAATGCACCTGCTGGAAATTAAAGGTTTATCCAAGTCTTACGACAGCCGCCAGGTAGTCAACGGCGTGGACATGCTGGTCAAGCGCGGGGAGATCGTCGGTCTTCTCGGCCCCAACGGCGCCGGGAAAACTACGACTTTTTATATGGTGGTGGGGATCATCCATCCTTCCGCCGGAAGGATCGTATTCGACAACCAGGACATCACCGGCCTGCCCATACACGAGCGGGCGCATTTCGGCATCGGCTACCTTTCTCAGGAGCCGTCGATATTCCGTAAGATGACGGTAAAAGAAAATATCTCGGCTATCCTGGAAACTCTGCCGATAAGCCGCGCGGAAAGGAAAAGAAGGCTGGAGAGCCTTCTGGAAGAGCTGAAGATATCCCATCTGGCCAAAAGCAAGGCCTTTACCCTTTCCGGGGGAGAGAGAAGAAGGCTGGAGATCACCCGGGCGCTGGTGACCAATCCGTCTTTTATCCTCCTGGACGAGCCTTTTTCCGGCATAGACCCGATAATCGTCGGAGAAGCCCAGGAGATCATCAAAGACCTGCGGAACAAAGGGCTGGGCATATTGCTTACCGACCATAATGTCAGGGAAACCCTGGCCATTACCGACCGGGCTTATCTGATCGCGGCGGGAAAGATCCTGATCTCCGGCACAGCCGGGGAATTGATCAAGGACCCCAAAGCCAGGCAGATATATTTAGGAGAGAATTTTTCGATGTAAGAGAGAACGCGGAATGAGCCGCAAAACGTGGAAATAACTAAAATAAATGCTATAATTTACTTTAAGGGGTTTTTCTTGTAAATTATCTGTCCATTTAAGAAAGGAACGAATGAAAGCGGAAGTGAGAAAGCTGGATTCAAGCAAAGTAGAGATCGATATTTCTGCCGAGGGTGATGTAGTAAAAAATAAATTCGAGGACGTATTCAAGAAGATCGCCCAGGAAGCCAAGGTCAAGGGATTCAGGCAGGGCCACGCTCCCCGGGATATTTTAGAGAAAGAATTCTCCGGAATAGCCCACGAGCAGGTGCTGAAAGAACTTATCCCGGAGCTGTATGACCAGGCGGTGGCTAAAGAGGCTTTGCAGGTCCTTGACCTGCCCCAGATCAGCGAGGTCAAACTGGACCGGGCGAGCCTGTCTTTCCGGGCGCAGGTGGAAGTTACTCCAGAGATCGGGATCAAGAATTACAAAGGGATCAAGATAGACTACAAGAAAGTGGCGGCGTCCCCGGACGAGATCAAGCGCCATATCGATTCGGCTAAGGAATCCCGGAAAGCGGCCGCGGCAGACGACAATTTCGCCAAAGCCCTGGGATACCCCAATACCGCCGAGCTGGAGAAAGCCGTAGAGCGCCAGATCGCCGCGCAGAAAGCGGGGAACCTGCGCCACGAGATAGAGCATCAGGTCATCGACGGCCTGACCAAGGGGCTGGATTTCAAGCTTCCCCAGACTTTAGTCGCCAAACAGCTGGAAGAACTGGTCCGGCAGGCGAAGGTCGAGCTGGCTTTGCGCGGCGTCCCTAAAGAGCATATCGCCGGGCAGGAGGGGGCTTTGCGCAAGGAACTCGAGGCCCAGGCCCGGGAACAGGTCAGGGTTTATCTGGTCCTTTCGGATATCGCCAAACAGGAAAAGATCCCTGCCGACGATAATATGTCGCAGAAAGTTATGGAGTTGTTATTTAAAGAAGCGTCCTGGAATATCGTGGAAAATTAGAAGGAGGGGCTATGAGGTTGACAAAGTTACCGGGTCTCGTGTTCGGGTTCTTGTTATTGGCCGGCGCCTGCGCTTTCGCCGATTCTAATTCGTCCAGCCAGGTAACGGCAAGCCCTGTGCCGGATATCAAACAGTATGAGGACCCCAGCAGGGCAGTGCTGGGCCCGACCAGGTATCCGACATTCACCAATTGCTCCGGCGATAACGCTACCTGCGCCGCCTGGCTTCAAAAGACCGACCCGGACGGCCCGAGTAAAGCCAAGCTTCCGGCCAACCTGATATCCCAGACCGATTATACCGCTATTCCCGGCCTGAAAATAACCGATTGGGAGATCCCCGCCGCCTGGAGGGCCACGACGAAAATACTGGTGACCTGGACGGTGCGCATCGAAGGCGAAGTCCCTTTCCCTTCCTCAAGCGAAGGCTACGCTGTCTGGCCGACCCTGTGCAATTACTGGCACGGAACGACGACCCAGGTCTTCCAGGGCGGGTCGATCAGCACAAAATTATACATAAACAATATAGCGGCCAGCAGCGATGTTTTCTCGATGACGATGCCCGACCCATCCGGGAACTCGCACACGGTCACCCAGGTGTACGACCCGACTATCACCGGAAGTTTTATCCTGACCAAGGAATTCTTCGGCGGGCAGTTCCCGGCCAAGATCGACAGCCTGGAGGTCCGCTGGTATAACGATACTTCGCTGAATATAATCAGCCCCGCCGGTAACCCGGCGAACAGGATCATGACCATACAGGTCATCCCGATATCGGAAAATTAAACTGCGCGAAACTCACGAGTTCCTAATACGGAGGTAATGATGGATGTAAAGATGCAAACGCTGGTGCCGATGGTGGTTGAACAGAACCCGCGGGGATTCGAGAGGGCGTATGATATCTATTCCCGCCTTTTAAAAGACCGGATAGTTTTTATCGGCACCGCGATAGACGACATTGTGGCTAACCTGGTGATCGCCCAGATGCTTTTTCTCCAGATGGAAGACCCCAAGAAAGACATCAATGTTTATATCAATTCCCCGGGAGGCTCCGTAACTTCCGGGCTGGCGATCTACGACACTATGCAGTTCGTAAAATGCGACGTCGCCACTTATTGCGTCGGGCAGGCCGCGAGCATGGCCGCGGTGCTTCTGGCCGCGGGGACCAAAGGGAAAAGATCGTCCCTGCCTAATTCCCGGGTAATGATCCATCAGCCCTGGGGAGGGGCGCAGGGTTCCGCCGAGGATATTTCCCGCCAGGCCCAGGAAATATTGAAGATGCGTGAAAAGATCAATCAGATCATAGCTTTCCATACCGGCCAGCCGCTGGAGAAGATCCAGAAAGATACCGACCGGGATTATTTCCTTTCCGCCCCGGAAGCGAAAACTTACGGCCTGGTGGATGAGGTGTTTTTGGGCAAACAAAAATAAGCAGTCTTTAACCCGCAAAATTCAAAGCGCAAATTCCCGAAAGTCCGTATTATCCCCGGATTGGTCCTTTGAATTGATCTAAGCAAGGAGGTTTTGAATGAAAAAGAATTATCTTTTGACTCCCGGGCCGACCCCGCTCCCGCCGGAGATCTGCGAATCGCTTTCCCGTCCGATCATTCACCACCGGACCCCGCAATTCCAGGCGATCCTGAAAGAAGCGCACGAGGGCCTGAGGTACGTTTTTCAGACCAGGAACGAGGTTTTTATCCTGGCTTCGTCGGGCACCGGCGGGATGGAATCGGCGGTGATCAATTTTCTTTCTCCCGGGGATACGGTGATCTCCGTGGACGCGGGAAAATTCGGCGAGCGCTGGGCCGAGATCTGTAAAGCTTACGGGGTCAACTGCGAAACGATCAAAGTGGAATGGGGCAAGGCGGTCGATCCGAAAGACATCGAGGCTAAATTGAAAGCCGGCCAGGGAAAGGTCAAAGCGGTATTCACCACGCTCTGCGAAACTTCCACCGGCGTGGCCACGGATATAAAAGCCATCGGGGAGGTCGTCAGATCCTCCGGGGCCATCCTGGTCGTCGACGCGATCAGCGGGCTGGGCGCTATCGATCTCCAGTCCGATGCCTGGAACTGCGACGTGGTGGTCTCCGGTTCGCAAAAAGGGCTGATGCTTCCTCCCGGGCTGGGTTTTATTTCGGTCAGCGCGAAAGCCTGGGCGCTGGCGGAAACATCCAGATGCCCGAAATATTACTTCAACCTGAAAGCCGCCAGGAAAGCTTACGCTTCCACGGATACACCCTGGACCCCGGCTATCGGCCTGGTTATCGCCTTGAACGAAGGGATCAGGATGATGAAAGCCGAAGGGCTGGAGAAGATCTTTGCCTGGCACCATAAGATGGCTGAGGCGGTCCGGACCGCGGTCCAGGCTTTAGGCCTGGAGCTTTTCGCCCCGCACGCTTATTCCGACGTGGTTACCGCGGTCAAAGTCCCCGCGGGCATAGACGGCGAGAAACTGGTCAAGACCATGCGCGACACCTACGGGGTCACTATCGCCGGCGGGCAGTCGGAGATGAAGGGAAAGATCTTCCGTTTCGCCCATATGGGATATATCGGCGAATTCGACATTATTACCGGTATTTCCTGCCTGGAAAAAGTCCTGGCCCAGATGGGTTACAAATTCGAAATGGGCGCGGGAATCGCCGCTGCGGAAAAAGTTTTTCTGAAATAATAAGGCTTAAAACGTGGTTTTAGATAAGGGGCGTTCCCGGTTATTCCGGAGAACGCCCCTGTTTTTTTATAAGCCGTTCTATTTTCTTTTTTTTGCTTGATTAATCCGGCATACCTGCGGTATAATAATAGCTTCCGTTGCGCAATACCAATTGAATTTTTAAGCCCGAAAAGATATATAACAAGGAGCGTATCATGTATAAGATTCTCGTCAGCGATTCTCTTTCCGCGGAAGGTTTGAAGATCCTTAACGGCAATAAAGAGTTCGAAGTTACCGTTAAAAGCGGAATGAAACCCGAAGAATTAAAAGAAGTTATCAAGGATTACGACGCGTTGATCGTGCGTTCCGCTACCAAGGCCAATAAGGATATTATCGCCGCGGCGGATAAGCTTAAAGTTATCGGCCGCGCCGGGGTGGGCCTGGACAACGTGGACCTTACCGCCGCCACCGAGCGGGGGATCGTGGTAATGAACGCGCCGGCGGGCAATACCATCTCCACCTGCGAGCATACCATGAGCATGCTGATGTCGCTGGCCAGGAGTATTCCCCAGGCCAACGCCTCGACCAAAAAAGGCGAGTGGAAACGTTCTAAATTCATGGGCATCGAACTTTACCAGAAGACCCTGGGCATAGTCGGCCTGGGCAGGATCGGCCGGGAAGTAGCCAAAAGGGCGGCTTCTTTCGGGATGAAGATCAAAGGTTACGACCCTTATCTGTCCAAAGAGATCGCCGAAGACCTGGGGATCGAGGTCCTGGAACTTGACGACCTTCTCGCCGGTTCGGATTTTATTACCGTGCACGTCCCGCTTACCGAAGATACCAGCCATCTTATTTCCGATAAGCAATTCGAAATAATGAAAAAAGGCGTGCGGGTCCTGAATTGCGCCCGCGGCGGGATAATCGACGAAGCCGCGCTGGTCAAGGCCGTCAAAGAGGGCAAAGTCGCCGGAGCCGCGCTCGACGTTTTCGAGAACGAGCCGCCTTCGCCCGATTCCGAACTGCTCAAGCTGGACAATGTCATCGTTACCTGCCACCTGGGCGCTTCGACCGAGGAAGCCCAGGTCAACGTGGCTATCGAGATCGCCGAGTGCGTGGGCGATTTCCTTCTCGGCAGGGGCATCCATAACGCCGCGAATTACCCCAATATCGACTCGGAACTTTACAAAACCCTCAAGCCTTACATTATCATGTCCGAGAAACTCGGCAATTTCGCCGCCCAGGCCATCGAAGGCCGGATCAGCGAGGCGGAGATAAAATTCATCGGGGACATCACCCGTTACGATACCGCGTCTTTGAGCATGGCTTTGACCAAAGGCCTGCTCTCGCCGGTATTGAAAGAAACGGTGAATTTCATCAACGCCGTTCCGCTGGCCCGCAGCCGCGGGATCCAGATCAAGCAGACCAAGGTCTCTTCCGACGAGGAGTTTTCCAACCTGGTCTCGGTCACCGTTAAATCCGACAAGATGACCAAAACTTTCGCGGCGACCCTTTCGCCCAAACGCGAGCCCAGGATCGTCAAGATCGATGATTTCTACGTCGACGCCGCGCCTTCCGGGTACCTGCTGATGATGAAGAACTGGGACGTCCCGGGGATAATCGGCAACGTCGGGTCCCTGATGGGCGAGCATAAGATCAATATCGCCGCTATGGTTTTCGGCCGGAAAATACCCGGAGGCGAGGCCATAAGCATCCTGAATATCGACAGCCCTGTTTCCCCCGAACTGGTGGAAAAACTCAAGAAAATAGAGAATATCCTGGAAGTCAAGCTCGTAAAATTATAAAGCCGGTTTTTCGCGCCCGGCAACGGCAAAAATCAGGAGGATCGAGATGCCCGGCATTTTTAAAAAAGCGCTTATTACTTTCGTCCTGTTCTTTCTGGGCCTTGCGGCCAATGCTTTCGCCCAGGATATAACCCTGGTGCTTTCCGGGCAGACCCACGCCATGGTCTATCACTGTAACTGCCCGATCGAACCCGACGGCGGGATAGCCCGCAGGGCGACCCTGGTCCAGCAGTTAAGGAAAACCAATCCCAATATCCTGCTGCTCGATTCCGGAAGTTTTTTCGCCGGCGGGACCATGGACCAGAGTTCCCGGGGCGAAGACCTGGATAAGGCCAGGACCCTGGTTAATCTAAAGGCTATGAGCTTAATGCGCTACGACGCCGTCCTCCCCGGTCCGGAAGAGTTCAATTTCGGCCTGCAGTTCCTCGAGGATAACATCGCCAAGTCCGGGATCGTAATGCTCGCTGCCAACATGGATCCGGGCAAGGCCGCGCAATATTTTGTCAAGACCTTCGGCAAAACCAGGGTCGGGGTCATCGGTTTGGCCGGCCCGGTCCCTGCGGCGGAACCCCCGGTAGTATTTTCTGTCTCCCCGGAAGAAGCTTTGAAGAACGCGGTCGCCCGGTTAAAGGAACTTAAGGCCGGCGTGATCATCCTGATGAGCGGCTTCGATGAGGCGAAGAACCGGGAATTACTGCAGGCCAACCCTGAAGTAAATATCATTATCGAAGGGGCTAAGTTCGCCAAAGAAAAAGTTTCGTCCAGTTACGGCAAAGTCCTGGCTGTCGCTCCGCGCTGGGAAGGCCGGAGGATGGTGGCCGTGAGTTTTTCTATCAAGGGCAGGGATCTGCAGATAAATAAAATAGAAGACCTGAGGGTCTGGGATAAACTGCCCGGAGATAAGGAGGTCCTTTCTATCCTCCCCGAATGTTTCCTGGACAACGACTGCAGGAAAGAGGGATCGATAGCCTCCTGCCAGGACCCGGGAACACAGGCAGCGTCCTGCCGGTACACGGTTGCCCCCAAGGTGGGTTTGACCGTTATTAATAAGGCCGACTGCCGGACTTGCGATACCGGGCCCGTGGTCAATTCCCTGAAGAGGGAATTCCCGGGATTATCCGTATCATACCTTAATTTCCCCGGCGATAAAGCCGGCAAGCTGATCGAAGAACTGGATATCAGGGCTTTGCCTGTTTACCTGCTGGACAAGGGCGCCGAAAACGGCAGGTCTTTTGAGATACTGAAAGAGCGGCTGGAGCCGCGGGGAGGGTATTACATGCTTAAAGCCCAGGCCGCGGGATTCGGGTTTTTCCTGCACCGGCCGGAAGTGGCCGGAAGGCTGGATGTTTTTATGGATCTTTTCAGCAAAGATAGCGGCGATCTCCTGGATACCCTGAAAGAATTCAGCCCGGAAGTGCATTTCCTGGCGGTAGAGGACGGCGGGGAATTTTCTTCGCCGGGCGGGAAGCTTCAGACCGAAGAATACCTGCGTTCGGTATGCGTCAAGAAATATTACCCGGGAATTTTCTATAATTACATTACCTGCCGGTCCAGGAATTTCGATTCCAGCTGGTGGGATACCTGCCTGGCGGATATGGACCTTTCCCAGGTGAAAACCTGCGCTTTGGGACAGGAAGGACGGGACCTGCTTAAGGAAAATATCGAATTGGGCCGCGAACTGTCCATCGGCGGCGGCCCGACGTATTTATTGGATAACGAGGAGATTTTTAGTTCGTTCAAAGTTCCTCAGAAGGAAGAACTAAGAAAAATATTAAAGAGGTGAGATCATGGCTGAAACTCCCAGGATATATTTAGTCGATGTAACCAACCGCGACGGCGTCCAGACGTCGCGGATATGTTTGTCTAAACTTCAGAAAACGATGATCAACCTTTTCCTGGACGAAATGGGCGTGTTCCAGTCGGAATTCGGTTTCCCGATGACCCATCACGAGACGAATTATCTTAACGCCAACCTCGAGCTGGTGAAAAAAGGCGCGTTTACCGGGATACACCTGGGAGGCTGGCTGAGGGCCACTTCCGATGACGTTCTGGCCGCTTATAAAATGGTCCCGGAATTGAAACATTTGAACCTGTCGATCTCCACTTCCGACCAGATGATCGTGCATAAATTCAAGGGCAAGCTCGACCATTCTTCGATAATCCGGGAAATGTCGGACGCGGTGCATACCGCCCGCAAGCACGGCGCGGAAACCATCGGGGTTAACGCCGAGGACGCCAGCCGCACCAGGATCGAATACCTGATCGAGTTCGCCCAGGCCGCCAAGGCCGCCGGGGCGGACCGCATCCGCTATTGCGATACCCTGGGATGCGATTCGCCTTTCAGCATTTACGAGAGGATAAAACTGCTGGCCCAGGAAGTGCAGCATCCTATCGAGGTTCATTGCCATAACGACCTGGGCATGGTGGTGGCTAATTCGGTGTCCGGGGCGATGGCCGCCAACGACGCCGGATGCGACGCCTATATCAATACCTGCGTCAACGGCATGGGCGAGCGCGCCGGAAACGCCGACCTGGTCGCGGTGATCCTGGCCTTGAAATACGGCAATAAGATCGCCGGGAAATACGTCCTCGACGAGAGAGTCAACCTCAAAGTGGCCTGGAAGATCTGCAAATACGCTTCTTACGCTTTCGGCATACCGATACCTTTGAACCAGCCGGGCGTGGGCAGCAACGCTTTCGCCCACGAATCCGGGATCCACGCCGACGGGGCCTTGAAGGACCGCCGCAACTACGAGCTTTACGATTATGAAGAGCTGGGCAGGGGCGAACCCGAGATAATCGAGACCGGCCGCAAGATCACCGTAGGCGAATATTCCGGGATCAAGGGTTTCCGGAATGTTTACGATAAGCTCGAAGTGCTGTTCAAGGACGACAAAGAGGCCGCCGAGATACTGGAACTGGCCCGTTACGCCAACGTCCACAACCAGAAACCCCTGGTGGACGACGAAATGAAATTCATCGCTAAATACCCGGATATCGCCCGTAAGATATTCACCATGCATCCGTAGGAAAGATGGGGTCAGGATAATTTTTTCTGGCTCATAAAGAGGCTCAAAAAATAATTCCGGCCGCATTTTTTAATCAAAAGGAATAATTTAAATGAATACAGTATTGGTAGGCGCGCAGTGGGGGGACGAGGGAAAAGGCAAGATCATCGATATCCTTTCGGCGCAGGTCGACTGCATTGTCCGTTACCAGGGCGGCTCTAACGCCGGCCACACGGTTGTCGTAGGCGGAAAGAGCTACGTGTTCCATTTGATACCGTCGGGAATACTGCATAAAGGCAAGACCTGCTGTATCGGCAACGGAGTGACCATCGACCCGGAAAGCCTGCTTGAAGAGCTGAAAAGCCTCGACGCCGCCGGCATCCCGGTAGCCGGCAGGCTGAAGATATCCGAGCTGGCGCATGTGATAATGCCTTACCACAAAGTGCTGGATAAACTCCGCGAGACGAAAAGGACCCACCGCATCGGGACTACCGGCCGGGGCATCGGCCCGTGTTACGCGGATAAGATCAACCGCTGCGGCATCCGGATGGTGGATCTGCTTAATCCCGTGGTATTAAGGGAAAAACTGAAAGATAACCTCCTGGAGAAGAATGAGATCTTCCGCAAGGTTTACGGGGCGCGCCAGTATCCGCTGGAAGTCACTTACAGGAAATACCTCGGTTACGGAAAACTTTTAGCTCCCTATATCTGCGACGTCGCATCGCTTTTGAACCTGGCGATCGAGAAGAAAAAAGACATCCTTTTCGAAGGCGCCCAGGGGACTTTCCTGGACATAGATTTCGGGACTTATCCTTTTGTCACTTCTTCCTCGGCGACTTCCGGCGGAAGCAGCACCGGTTCCGGGGTGGCGCCGACCAAGATCGACAAAGTCATCGGAGTGGTCAAAGCTTATACTACCCGGGTCGGCGAGGGCCCGTTCCCGACCGAATTCGGGCCGCGGTTTTCGGATTTCCTGCGTAAGAAAGGCAGTGAGTTCGGGGCGACTACCGGAAGGCCGCGCAGGTGTGGGTGGTTCGATTCCGTCCTGGTCCGCCGGGCCGTGCTTCTTAACGGCATAACCGCCCTGGCCCTGACCAAACTGGATGTCCTGGACGGGTTGGAGACTTTGCAGGTTGCCACGGCATATAAATATAAAGGAAAGGTCTTTCGCGATTTTCCCGCCGACTACGAGGCCCTGGCCCGCGCCAAGCCGGTTTATAAGAAAGTCCGCGGCTGGAAAACAACTACAACAGATATCAGCAGTTACAAAGACCTGCCCGCCAACGCCAGGAGTTATATTTCTCTGTTGGAAGACATATTAAGGGCCAAAGTTACCATCGTTTCTGTCGGTTCTTCACGCAGCGAGACTATCTTCTTGTGAAATGCCTTGACTATCGCAAATGGTTGTGATATATTGATTAACCTTGAGAAAATTTGACCGGTTAAGCCGGTTTTTACGGTTATTTCCCCGGTAAAAAGATAAAGATCAAGAGGCCGGATAAAATAGAGATGCTGTTGCCGGAAGTTCGCACGCGTGACAGGTTTTCGGCCGAGATAAATATAAATGGAGGTAATTAAGTGGAAGAGAATTTAAAGGGCAGGATCATTCTCATCCTGGGCATCCTTAACGTCATATTCATTTTGCTCTGGGTTTCCTCATGCAGCGATGTCCGTAAGTTCAAGCACGCGCGGGATAAGGAAATGGATACCCGCCTGGAATCCGAGCAGAAGCTCGACGAATTCATGAAACAGAAAACAGGGCTTGAGGAAAAATTCGCCAAAGCCTCGGCCGAGCTTGAAGAGAACAAAGCGGTCCTCGACGCTACCAAAAAATCTTTGGCCCAGGAACAACTGGTTTCCGTCAGCCTCAAAGCCGAGCTGGAGAAGATCAGCAAACTTAAAGAACAGCTTGAGAGCGATCTGAAAGAAGCCCTGGTCAAAGGGAGATCTTCGGATAAATCAAGGAGGTAGAATATGCTGCGTAAAATAAAAGAAAAGATCAAGAAGATCGCCGCCGCGGGAAAGAAGCGCCCCGCGAAGGTAAAATCCTCCGTCAGGTCCGTTATAAAGGCTCCATCTTTGCGCAGGAAAGCCAAGCCCTCGGCCCGCAAGGCACCGGAGGAGGCCCTGCAGAAAGAAACGGTGATGGGCGTCCATGAAATGGCCGTCGAACGCAGTAAATTCTCCCATCCCGAAACGTTTAAACCGCGCAAGCAGATGCCCCAGGAGCTTCCCGGCGGTTACGGGCAAGACAAGATCGTCCTGCAGGTCCGCGACCCCTGGTGGCTGCATTGTTTCTGGGAGGTAGCCGGCGATACCTGGAACAACCTGATCAACCGGCTGAAAGAATTGTTCTTCAGCGCTAAAAGGGTCCTGCGCGTTTACGACGTGAGCAATATCAATTTTAACGGCAAGAACGCCCACAGGTATTTCGATGTCGAGGTCGCTCAGGAGGCCAGCAGCTGGTACCTGGACACCGGCAATCCCGGCCGTTCCTGGGTCGTTGATTACGGCTTGAAACTGCCTAACGGCGAATTCATCACCATCGTCCGCTCCAACGTCGTTTCCACTCCCATCGACGGGCCTTCCTGGATGACCGACGAGGAATGGATGGTCCCCGAGGAAATGTTCGGGAAACTTTACGGCATGGGTTTCGGGTTGGGCCAGGCCACTTCCATGGGCAAAGGCTGGCAGGACCGGTTCAAGAAAGCTTTGTTCTCCGGGATACTTTCGTCCCCGGGTATAACTTCCGCTGGAAGCCCGGTGAGGAAGAAACCCAAGGAACGCGGGTTCTGGCTGGTGGTCGATTGCGAATTGATAGTTTACGGCGCGACCGAGCCTGACGCCGATGTAAGCGTCCAGGGCAGGAAAATAAAACTGCGCCCGGACGGGACTTTTACCATGCGCTATTCGCTTCCCGACGGAAAGCAGGTCATCCCGGTCAAAGCGGTTTCCGCGGATAAGATCGAAGAAAGGATAATAACCCCTATCGTCGGCAGGGAGACGAAGATCAGCAATACGGTCGATCAAGAACTGGCCGCACAATTCTATAAGAATGAATAAAGGATACCTTTGCCTGGTCCTGCACAGCCATCTGCCGTTCGTCCGCCATCCGGAGCACGAGAATTTTCTCGAGGAGGACTGGCTTTACGAGGCGATGACCGAGACGTATATCCCGTTATTGTGGGTGTATGAGAAACTGGTCGAAGACGGCATAGATTTCCGGGTCACCATGTCCCTGACCCCGACGCTGATCTCGATGCTCACCGACCCTCTTTTGCAGGAAAGGTATTCCCGGCATATAAATAAACTGATCGAGCTTTCCCATAAGGAGATCGAGCGCACCACCTGGCAGCCGGATTTCCAGAAGCTGGCGATCATGTACCTGAACCACTTCAACAAGGCCAGGGATACTTTCGAGAAACACAACCGCAACCTGGTTTCCGCTTTTAAGATCCTCCAGGACCTGGGCAAGCTCGAGATCATCACTTGCGGCGCCACGCACGGTTATTTCCCCCTGATGGAGCCGCACAGGGAATCGGTCCGGGCGCAGATCCAGGTGGCCGCCAATCATTACGAAAAGCATCTCGGCAGAAGGCCGCGCGGGATCTGGCTTCCGGAATGCGGCTTCATGCCCGGGCATGACGAGCTGTTGAAAGAAGCGGGGATAAAATATTTTTTCACCGATTCTCACGGCGTCCTGCACGGCACCCCCAGGCCTAAATACGGCGTGTTCGCCCCGGTTTACTGCAGGAACTCAGGCGTCGCCTGTTTCGGCAGGGACCTGGAATCGTCGAAACAGGTCTGGTCCTCGATCGAGGGTTACCCCGGGGATTACAACTACCGCGAGTTCTACCGCGACATAGGCTTCGACCTGGAGTTCGATTACATCAAGCCGTATATCCATCCCGACGGGGTCAGGATCAACACCGGGATAAAATATTACCGGATCACCGGGCCCGGCGGCGAGAAACAGCCGTATGTGCCGGAGTGGGCCAGGGAGCAGGCGGCCAGCCACGCGGGGAATTTTCTTTTTAACCGCCAGCGCCAGGTGGAATTCCTTTATGATTTTATGCACAAGAAGCCTTTGATCGTTTCTCCGTATGACGCGGAACTTTACGGGCATTGGTGGTTCGAAGGGCCGCAGTGGCTGGATTTCCTGATCCGCAAGACAGCCTGCGACCAGGATACCGTCCGGATGATCACTCCTTCCGAATACCTGGAAGAGAACCGCAGGAACCAGGTGATCACGCCGTCGATGTCCAGCTGGGGATATAAAGGTTACAGCGAGATGTGGCTTCAGGGCTCCAATGACTGGATCTACCGCCATTTGCACGCGGCGGCCGACCGGATGACCGAACTGGCCAGGTCCCATCCCGAGGGGACCAACGGGATAGTCAAGCGCGCGCTGAACCAGGCCCTGCGGGAGCTGCTCCTGGCGCAGAGTTCGGACTGGGCTTTCATCCTGGGCACCGGCACGCATACCAGCTACGCCGTGCGCCGGACCAAGGACCATCTTCTGCGTTTCAACCGCCTTTATGAGGAAATAAAAAGCCATTCCATAGACGGCGAGTGGCTTTCCGACATAGAAAGTAAAGACAATTTATTCCCCGAAATCGATTACCGGGTTCATCAGTAGCGTTTTTTGGTTTTGATTGCCCCGGGACCGGTCCAGCCTTGTAAATAAAACCTTGGATGCCTCCAGCGGCGATCGAACGGCGAGGTTCTATCCAGTTAAATAATTTAATCATGAAGCGAGAGATCAATAATATTCCCGGGCACGTGGCCATCATTATGGACGGCAACGGCCGCTGGGCCGTGGAAAAGGGGCTGTCCCGGGTTTTCGGCCACCACGAGGGGACTAAAAGGGTAAAGGAGATCGTTAAATACGCCGGGGAATTCGGGGTAAAGGTCCTCACCCTTTTCGCTTTCTCCTCGGAGAACTGGTCCAGGCCCAAGCATGAGGTCAGCGTCCTCCTGCATTATTTCCAGGATTTTCTCAGGAAAGAACTGCCCGGCATGGTCAAAAGCAATATCCGCTTCCGGGTCATCGGCCGGGAGAAGCCCATACCCGAGCGCATCCTGAAGCGTATCCGCGAAGCCGAACGCAAGACCGAAAAAAATACCGGGATGACTTTTGTCCTGGCGGTAAATTACGGCTCGCGCCAGGAAATAGTCGACGCCGCCAGGCAGATCTGTTCCCGGGCCTGCCGGGGCGAACTTGACCCGGCCGGCCTCGACGAGGCTGAATTTTCCAAATACCTTTATACCGCGGGCCTGCCGGACCCGGACCTGGTCATCCGGACCAGCGGCGAGATCCGCCTGAGCAATTTCCTGCTCTGGCAGCTGTCTTACGCGGAAATGTATTTTCCCGGCGTCCTTTGGCCGGATTTCGGCCGGAAGGAATTCGAAGAAGCTTTGAAAGAATACCAGAAAAGGCAGAGAAGGTTCGGCAACATCGGGCCTAAAAAATAAAATATGCTTATAAAACGGATATTCAGTTCGATAGCCCTGACGGCGCTGGTCGTCGCCGCGATGTTCAATAAATGGGTATTTGATTTTACCATCATGCTGATCATCGTCCTCGGCCTGTATGAGTTCTTCTCCATGCTCGAGCGCAAGGGCATCAGTATTTATAAATACATCGGCATAGGGATGGGCACGGTGATCCCCCTGTCGATCATTTTTCATTTCGAGCTGACCAGGAAATGGGAACTGCTTTGTATCGTCCTGGCGGTCTTGATCCTGAGCATGATGCAGTTCAAGCGCCGCCAGAGCCAGGGCGCGATCGTCGGCATAGCCACTACGCTTTTCGGGATACTTTATGTTTCCTGGTTCCTGAGTTTTATCATTAAGATAAGCCTTTTAAGCAGCGGGATGTTCTTCCTGGCGAGCTTGATCATCATTACCAAACTGGGCGATATCGGCGCTTACCTGATCGGTTCGCGTTTCGGCCGGACCCCGCTTCTGCCGCGGGTCAGCCCGAAGAAATCGGTGGAGGGCTCGATCGGCGGCCTTGTTTTCAGCGTGCTGGGCGCTGCCGCCTGCAAGCCGATGCTGCCTTTTTCTTACGCGCACCTGGCTTTGATCGGCGCGCTGCTGGGGATACTCGCCCAGCTCGGCGACCTTTCCGAGTCCCTGATGAAGCGCGACTGCCAGATCAAGGATTCGGCGGACGTCATCCCCGGAATGGGCGGAGTGCTGGACGTCGTGGACAGCCTTTTATTTACCGCCCCGGTGTTCTATTTTTATATCAATATAGTTCTAAATTACAAAAATTTCTAAAATGAAACGCATCGCTGTCTTAGGTTCTTCCGGCTCGATCGGCACCGCCGTCCTGGACGTGATCCGGAGGTCCCCGGACAGGTTCCGGGTTGCCGCTTTAAGCGTTAATTCCAATACCGGCATTTTGTCCGCGCAGGCGTCCGAGTTCAAGCCGGATATGGTTTGCATAAATGATGAATCGCTGGCCGCTTCCTGGAAGCCGGGCAGGGGGCCGCGCCCGGAATTGTTCCGCGGGATGCCCGGGCTCAGGGAGATGGTCAAAGACCGCCGCATCGATATGGTAGTCATGGCTATCAGCGGCTCTAAAGCCCTTTTGCCTTTGCTCGACGCCATAGATTCCGGCAAAGAGGTCGCCACCGCGAATAAAGAAGCGCTGGTGATCGCCGGTGACCTGGTCAGGCTCAGGGCGTCGCGCCGGAAGGTCAGGCTGATCCCGATCGACAGCGAACAATCGGCGATCTGGCAGTGTTTGGAAGGGCAGGACCGGAGCAAGCTTAAGAAAATATACCTTACCGCTTCCGGCGGCCCGTTCAGGAATTATTCCGCCGGACAGCTTAAGAATATCACTGTCCGCCAGGCGCTGGACCACCCGCGTTGGAAGATGGGCAGGAAGATCACCATAGATTCGGCCACGCTGATGAACAAAGGGCTGGAAGTGCTTGAGGCGATGGCCCTTTTCGGCGCCGGCGCCGATGATATCGAGGTCGTGGTCCATCCGGAGTCGATAATCCATTCCATGGTCGAGTTCGTTGACGGCGTGGTCATGGCGCAGTTATCGGTGACCGATATGCGCATCCCGATACAATACGCGATGAGCTATCCCGAGAGGCTTTCCGGCGGGCTCAAGCCCCTGGATTTCGCGCGCCTGAAGAGCCTGAACTTCGCCGCGCCCGACCCGGAAAGATTCCCCTGCCTGGGCCTGGCTTACCGGGCGGCGCGCTGCCGCGGGACAATGCCCGCGGTGCTTAACGCCGCTAACGAAGAAAGCGTGGGGGCTTTCCTGGAAAGAAAAATAGATTTTGTTTCTATCCCGGCGATAACCGGAAAAGTTATGGCCCGGCACAACAGCCGCAAAGACCCGACGCTCTCGGATATCGCCGCCGCCGACGCCTGGGCCAGGGAAGAGGCGAGAGGTTATATCGACAGGAGAAAGAAAGCATGTTAGCCACTTTAGTCTTTATCATTATTTTCGGGATATTGATCACCGTCCATGAATTCGGCCATTTTATCGCCGCCAAAAGGTCCGGGGTCAGGGTGGACCGTTTTTCCATAGGTTTCGGCCCGAAGCTCTGCTCGGTCAGGAGGAACGGCACGGAATATGTCATTTCGGCCCTGCCGTTCGGCGGTTATGTCAAGCTGGGAGGGGATAATTACCAGGAGTTCAGATCCGCCCCGGATGAATACCTGTCCCAGCCGGTACACAAGCGTTTCTGGATAATTTTCTCCGGCCCGCTGGTGAATTACCTGATCGGATTCTTGTTCTTCTGGGTCATCTTTTGTTTCGGGTATCCGACCCTTACCAACAAGGTGGGGGAGGTTATGGACGGATACGGCGCCAAGTCCGCCGGCATCGCCGCCGGGGACAGGATAGTGTCGATAGAAGGAAAGAGCGTGAAGACCTGGGAGGATATACAAAGGGCCCTCCAGTCCAACCGCGGAAAACCGCAGTTGTCCGTAACCGTCCTCAGGGACGGAGCCGCCCGGAATTTCCAGATCTCTTTATTGCCGGTTTCCCGGCCGGACGCGCTGGGGCAGAAACGCAGTTCCGGGATAATGGGCGTAAAGCCGGACATGAAAGAAACGGTCAAAGTCCGTTACGGGCCGGTCGAGGCGGCTTATCACGGCTTCAAGAGGACCGTGGACCTCACGGTGCTGACTTACAAAGCTTTCTGGTTCATGATCAGCGGAAAACTCTCGTTTAAAGATTCGGTCACCGGCCCGGTGGGGATGTTCATGATCACTTCCGAGATCGCCAAGCTGGGGATCATCGCTTTGCTTAACTGGACCGCGCTTCTAAGCGTCAGCCTGGGGATATTCAACCTGATCCCGTTCCCGGCTTTGGACGGCGGGCATATCCTGCTTCTTGGCCTGGAAAAGATCCGGGGGAAGAAGCTGGGACCCAAAGCTGAGGACACTCTTAACCAGGTCGGTTTCGGTTTCATCATCCTTCTGGCGGTAGCGGTATTTTATAACGACCTGTCCAGGTACGGTTTTTTCAACAAGGTTTTTCATTTATTCGGAAAGTAAACTTATATGTCCTTCAGGCGGCGGGCTAAGATAATAAAGATCGGCAATGTCAGGATCGGGGGGGATCTCCCGGTGGCCATCCAGTCGATGGCCAAATCCAAGACTTCCGACGCGGATAAGACTATCGCGCAGATCCGTAAGCTCGAGGCCGCCGGCTGCGAGATCATCCGGGTCGCGGTCAAAGACCACGCCGACGCTTTGGCGCTGGGCAGGATCAAAAAAAATATCGGCATACCCCTGGTCGCCGATATCCATTTCGACTGGGTCCTGGCCATGGAGGCCATAGAAAACGGGGTGGATAAGATCCGGCTTAACCCGGGTAATATTTTCAGGAAAAGCCAGGTCCGGGAAGTCGCGGCCGCGGCAAAGCTGGCAAGGATCCCGATCAGGGTGGGGTTGAATTCCGGCTCGGTCGGCGGCAAGGGGAAGGACCAGGTCCGGGATATGGTGGATAAAGCCCGGGCGTATTTAAAACTTTTAGAGAGCTTTAAATTCAGGGATATCGTCGTTTCCTTAAAAGCCCAGAATGCCCGGGATACCATCCGGGCTTACCGTTTGATGGCCGGATACTGCGATTATCCTTTCCACCTGGGAGTTACCGCTACCGGCCTGCCTATGGAAGGGCTGACCAAATCCAACGTGGCAATTGGGGCTTTGCTATTGGACGGGATTGGTGATACAATAAGGATATCTCTTACCGACAATCCGGAAGAAGAAGTAAAATCCGCCAAATGTTTGTTAAAGTCTTTAGGCCTGCGTAATTTCGGCCCGCAGATCATCAGCTGTCCGACCTGCGGAAGGTGCGAAGTAAACCTGTTCAAAGTAGTCCGGGACCTGGAAAAAAGACTCGCGGTTTTTTCCGGCAGGCCGGTGAAACGCCCGGTGGAAGTCGCGGTGATGGGCTGCGTGGTCAACGGGCCCGGGGAAGCGAAACACGCCGACCTGGGAATAGCTTTCGGCAGGAAAGGCGGGTTATTGTTCAAAAAAGGAAAACCCGCGGAAAAAGTTTCCGTGGACGGGTGCGTTGACGTATTGATCAAAGAGATAAAAAAGATCATTTAACTAAATTAACGGAGCAGGCGGCCATGTATTGGAGCAAGACATTCATTCCCACGATCAAAGAGGTCCCCCAGGAAGCCGAGTCGCAGAGCCACCAGCTGATGCTGCGCGCCGGGCTGATCCGGATGCTGATGGCGGGCGCGTATTCATATCTGCCGCTGGGGTTGAAAGTCCTGAACAATATCCAGAGGATCGTCCGCGAAGAAATGAACTCGGCCGGGGCCAACGAGCTTCTGCTCCCCGCGCTTCAGCCGCTGGAATTATGGCAGAAGACCGGAAGGGATGAAGTTATCGGCGAGGTAATGGTCCGTTTCAAGGACCGCCGGGGCCGTAATATCTGCCTCGGCCCGACCCACGAAGAGATCATCACCGACCTGGTCAGGCAGCACCTTTCCAGCTATAAACAATTGCCGATGGTCCTTTACCAGATCCAGACCAAATTCCGCGACGAGATGCGCCCGCGTTTCGGGCTGGTCCGGGCCTGCGAGTTCATCATGAAAGACGCTTACAGCTTTGACGCCGACGAGGCCGGGCTGGACAGGAATTATTCGATAATGCATGAAGCTTACAAAAGGATCTTCAAGCGCTGCGGGCTCGACTGCCTTTCCGTGGAAGCGGATTCGGGGGTGATGGGCGGGAAAGTTTCCCACGAGTTCATGGTCCCGGCGGACTGCGGCGAGGATATCGTCCTGGTCTGCCCGCAATGCCGGCTGGCCAGGCCTTTTAAAGAAGAAAAGGTCATCTGCCCGCAATGCAAAGTCGAGCTGGAACGGGTAAATACCATCGAAGTCGGGCACATATTCAAGCTCGGCACCAAATACAGCGCCAGCCTCGGGGCGAATTTCCTCGACGCCAAAGGCGTGTCGAACCCGGTGATCATGGGCTGTTACGGCATCGGGGTCTCCCGGCTGGTCGCCACGGTGATCGAGCAGAACCACGACGAGATGGGGATAACCTGGCCCCGGGAAGTCGCGCCTTACGACGCGCTGATCATTCCCCTGGACCCGGCAAATACGCAGATCATGGATAAAACCGCGGAGCTTTGCGGCAAGCTCGAGAAGTCCGGGGCAAAAGTGCTTGTTGACGACCGGGATGAACGCGCCGGGGTCAAGTTCAAGGACGCCGACCTCATCGGCATACCGGTGCAGCTGGTCCTGGGCAAAGAATTCCTGAAAAGCGGTAACCTGGAACTAAAGGTCAGGAAAAGCTCCGAGAAGGCCATCGGGGCCGAGAACGTTATACTGGAAAAGGCCGGGAGTATTTTAAATGGAAAATAAAGAATTGATACCCGGGCTGGGATCGCTCATCGGAGAGTCTTTCGCCCGGTGGGGGTTCGAGCTGGTCGAGTTGAAATGCCGCTGCGAAGGGCGCAACGTAGTTGTCGGCATCCTCGCGGACAGGCCGCAGGGCGGGATAACCGTCGATGAGTGCATGATGCTTAACCGCCGGATCGGCGACCTGATCGAAGAGCGCGATCTTATCCCTTCAAGCTATATTTTAGAAGTTAATTCTCCCGGCCTTGACCGGCCTTTGGCCTGTCAGAAGGATTTTTGCCGCTGCGCCGGGCGCAAGGTAAAGTTCTTCCTTATTCTGCCAATAAATGGTAAAATAGAGATCGATGGAGTGATAACCAAGGTTTCGGAAGAAGGCGTGGAAACCCAGACCGAGCAAGGGGTTTGCGTCCTGCCTTTATCGAATATTCAAAAGGCTAAACAGATATTTTAAAAACTGATAAGTAAAACTAAGGATGAAAAAGTCATGAGCAGAGAATTGATCGGCATTATCGAGCAGATAGAGAGAGAAAAAGGCATAAAAAAAGAAGTTTTGATCGCCGCCGTGGAGAGCGCGCTTTTAAGCGCCGTGCGCAGGGTCATCGACGTCAAACCGAACGAGGACCTGGAGGTCAAGCTTGACCCCGAGAGCGGGGATATCCGCGCTTTCCGCAACAAGGAAGAGATCACTTCGGTGGATTTCGGCCGGATCGCCGCGTCGGCCGCGCGCCAGGTTATCATCCAGAAGATCCGCGAGGCGGAAAAGGATGTGGTTTACGGCGAGTTCCAGGGTAAAGTCGGCGAAATAATTTCCGGGACGGTCTATCGTTTCGATAAAGGCAATATCATCGTGGATATGCTGGGCAAGGCCGAGGGCATGCTTTTAAAAAGCGAGCAGACCCCCAAAGAAGAGAACCGCCAGGGCCAGCGCATCCGGGCTTTGATCCTGGAAGTCCGCAAGGATAACCGCGGCCCGCAGATAATCCTTACCCGCAAACACCAGAATTTCGTGAAGAAACTTTTTGAACTGGAAGTCCCGGAGATCTACGAGGGGATCGTCGAGATCAAGGCTATTTCCCGCCAGCCCGGCGAACGCACCAAGATCGCGGTCTGGTCGAAAGACGATAAGGTCGATTCGGTCGGCGCGTGCGTGGGGATGCGCGGCGGCAGGGTCAAGAATATCGTTAACGAGCTTTCCGGGGAAAAAATAGATATCGTCCGTTACAGCGAAGATATCCGCGAATACATCAAGGCTTCGCTTTTGCCCGCCGAGATCGGCGAGATCAAACTGGATAAAAATACCAAGCGGGCGGAAGTCATCGTCGCCGACGACCAGCTTTCCCTGGCTATCGGCAAGCACGGGCAGAACGTCCGGCTCGCTTCGCGCCTGGTCGGATGGGAACTGGACGTGCGCACCAAGGCCATGGCCGAACAGGCGGCGATCGAGGCCGCGAAGCTCGCCGAGGCCGCCCAGTCCGCAGCCGCGCTGGCGGAAGTTCCCGCTGCCGCGCCTGAGCCCGCCGGGGAAGTTGTAAAAGAGGAGAAGCCTAAGGCCAAAAAAGAAAAAACCAAAAAAACGAAAGCCGGGAAAACGGAAGACGCCGGGGAGAAAGAAGCCGGCATTTCCGATCTTGACGGTATAGGCGAGAAAACCCTGGCCGCGCTGAATAAAGCCGGGTTCAAAGATCTGGAAGATATAGCTAAAGCGGAAGCCGGCGCTTTGTCCGAGGTTAAAGGTATTTCCGCGAAAAAAGCTCAGAAATTAATCGATGGGGCCAAAAAACTCCTCAAGGGATAAATCAATTATGGAAAAAGTGAAAAAAGAAAAAACCAAGACGATAAAAGTAAAAAGCGCGGAAAAAGAGACGGCTAAGAAGGCTGTGAAGAAAGAACCTAAAGCCCTTAAGCCCAAGTCCGCGGTTAAAACTGCGGCGCACAGCGTTGTCCACAAAGTTAAAACCGCGGTAAGCCTGAAACCTAAAGCCGTAAAAAAAGAGGCCCCGGCGCATCACGCGGCCAAACCGGCCCTGGAAAGCCCGGCTAAACCCGCTCCGGCGGTTTCGGCGGCACATGCTCCGGCGGCTCACGCTCCTGCAGCTCACGTTCCGGCGGCACATGCTCCGGCAGCGCACGCTCCGGCAACACATGCCCCGGCGGCACATGCTCCGGCAGCTCACGCGCCTGCGGTTAAACCGGCTCACGTTACGCCCGCGCCTGTTCCCGCGGCTCCTGCGCCTGCGGTTAAACCGGCTCACGTTACGCCTGCGCCTGTTCCGTCTGCTCCTGTTTCCGCGGCTGCACCGGCAGTTCCTGCGGCCCCGGTCCCCGCGCCGGCGGTTCCGGCAAAAGTCCTTAAGGACCTGGTCCTCGACCTGCCTATTTCCGTAAAAGACCTTAGCGTAAAACTTCAGGAGAAATCTTCGGCTTTGATCAAAAGCCTTATGGCCATGGGAGTGATGGCCGGGATCAATCAATTCCTGCCGGACGAGGTGGTCAAAAAAGTCTGCGAGAAATTCGGTTACCGGCCTATCGCCGCCCTCGACGAGGAAGAAGAAGCCCTGGCTGTCCATTCTAAAACCGATACCGCGGCGTCGCTTAAACCGCGTTCTCCCATAGTCACGATCATGGGCCACGTCGATCACGGCAAAACATCGCTTCTGGACGCTATCCGCAAAACTAATGTCGCCGAGTCGGAATTCGGCGGGATCACCCAGCATATCGGGGCTTACCGGGTAAGCCTTCCCAAAGGCCAGATCACTTTTCTGGATACCCCGGGCCATGAAGCGTTCACCGCGATGCGCGCGCGCGGCGCTAAATCCACCGATATCGTTGTCCTGGTGGTCGCGGCGGATGACGGGATAATGCCTCAGACCCAGGAATCTATAGATCACGCCAAAGCGGCGGGCGTTTCGATAATTGTCGCCATAAACAAGATCGATAAACCGCAGGCCGACATTGACCGGGTCAAGAAACAGCTTTCCGCCGCCGGATTGCTCGCCGAAGACTGGGGCGGCAAGACTATCACTGTCCCCGTGTCGGCTAAGACCGGCCAGGGCGTGGATAAATTATTGGAGATGATCCTTCTGGAAGCGGAAATGCTGGAACTGAAAGCCAATCCCAACCGCCCGGCTAAGGGCGTGGTCCTGGAAGGCAAGATGGTCAAGAATAAGGGCCCGGTATCCACTCTTCTCGTCCAGAAAGGCACTTTGCGCCTGAATTCCAGCATTATCGTGGGAAGTTTTTACGGCAAGGTCCGGGCGATGTTCAACGACCGCCGCCAGCCGGTAACTTCCGCCGGGCCGTCGGTGCCGGTAGCTGTCCTGGGCATTTCCGGGGTCCCCGAAGCCGGAGAGCCGTTCTTTGTCATCGAGGACGAGAAAGCGGCGAAAGAGATGGCTTTGCAGCGCCAGGAAAAAGACAGGCTCAATGCCATGCAGCCTATTAAAAGGATGGGGCTGGAAGACCTTTATTCGCAGATCAAAGAAGGCAAGGTCAAGGAGCTCAAGATCGTGCTTAAGGCCGACGCGCAGGGCTCCATCGAGGCCATTAAGGGCGAACTGGGCAAGATCGAATCTAAAGAAGTCCAGCTGCAGATCCTGCATGAAGGCATCGGAAATATAAATTATTCGGACGTGGTCCTGGCGCTGGCTTCGGACGCGCTGATCCTGGGCTTCAATGTCGTTGTCGACGACCAGGCCAAGGAAAAGGTCGAAAAAGAAGGCCAGGACGTCAGGATCTACAACATCATTTACGAGCTGGTCAACGAGATCCGGGCGGCTTTGGAAGGAATGCTCGCCCCTAAATTAAAACGGGTATTCATGGGGAAAGCGGAGATCCGCAAGATCTTCAAACTTTCTTCCGGGCTTTTCGCCGGATGCCAGGTTGTCAAGGGCAAGATCGCCAGAAGCGCGCAGGTAGCCCTGGTCCGCAACGGCCAGGAGGTTTACGAAGGGACTTTGTCCTCGCTGAAGCGGTTCAAGGACGACGTGCGCGAAGTCGAGGAAGGCTTTGAATGCGGCATGGCGCTTAAGGGCCATAACGATATCATGGAAGGCGACGTGATCGAAGCTTTCCAGATCCAGAAGATCGCCCGGACCCTGGATTAAAGAGCAGGGCCTTTGGAAAATAATCCCGGCACCATTTTATTATGAAAAAAAGAATATTGAGCGGAATGCGTCCGACGGGAAAACTGCACCTGGGCCATCTGGCCGGGACGCTGGATAACTGGGTAAAACTGCAGGAAGAATACGACTGCTATTTCATGGTCGCCGACTGGCACGCGCTGATGGGCGAGTATGAGAACCCCGGGGCTATGCCGGAATACGGCATCGACAATGTCATCGACTGGATCAGCTTCGGCCTGGACCCGGAGAAATCGACGATCTTCATCCAGTCCGACGTCCGGGCGCACCTGGACCTGTTCATGATCTTCTCCTGCCTTACTCCGCTGGGCTGGCTGGAACGCTGCCCCACTTACAAAGAACAATTGCGCGAAGTAAAAACCCGGGACCTGAACACTTACGGCTTCCTGGGGTATCCCGTGCTTCAGGCCGCGGACATCCTGGTTTACAGAGCGGATAAAGTCCCGGTCGGGGAAGACCAGCTTCCTCATCTCGAGCTTACCCGCGAGATCAGCCGCAGGTTCAATTCCCTTTACAAAAAAAATATCCTTCCCGAACCGGGGGCTATCCTGACCCCGTCCGCCCGCCTTTTGGGCCTGGACGGCAGGAAGATGAGCAAAAGTTATAACAACGCGATAAACCTTTCCGACACCCCGGAAGAAGTCCGTAAAAAAGTCTCGACTATGATCACCGATCCCCAAAGGGTGAAGCTTGCGGACCCGGGGCACCCCGGGGTATGCAACGTGAACGCTTATTATTCGATCTTCGCGCCGGAGATGAAGCCGCAGGCCGACGATTGCTGCGTTAACGCCAGGATCGGCTGCACCGAGTGCAAAAAGATCCTCGCCGCGAAACTCGCGGAGAAGCTCGCGCCTTTCCAGGAGAAACGCCGGGAGCTGGAAAAAGACAAAGATAAGATAAAAGATATCCTGCGCGACGGAAAGGCTAAAGCGTCCGCCGCGGCCGAGGCCACGCTCGCGGATGTCCGGGCGGGGATGGGGCTATGAGCTATAAAATAAAACTTCAGTTGTTCGAAGGCCCGCTGGACCTGCTGATCTACCTGGTCAAGAAGGACCATCTTAATATTTACGATATCCCGATAGCCGAGGTCACCGAGCAATACCTGTCTTACCTGGAATTGATGAAAAGCCTGGATCTGAATGTCGCCGGGGAATTCCTGGTAATGGCGGCTACTTTGATGCAGATAAAATCAAAAATGCTCCTTCCTCCCGACCCGTCCACCGTCACGCAGGAAGAGGCGCCCGACCCGCGCGAGGAGCTTGTCCAGCAGCTGCTGGAATACGAGAGGTTCAAGGAGATCGCCCAGGAACTGCGCCAGAGGGAAACCAGCCAGCAGGACGTTTTCAAGCGGCCCAAGGCCGCCGCTGCCGCCGGGAAAGACCTGCCTCCGGGCGTGCCGGTCTATTTCGAAGCGAGCATTTTCGATCTTATCACCGCGTTCTCCAAAGCGCTTGAAGATACCCCTAAAGAGCTTTTTTACGATGTTATCAAGGATGAATTCACCATCGAGGAAAAGATCCATGATATCCTCCATAAATTGCTGATAAAATCGTCCGTGCCTCTTTCGGAATTGTTCTCTCAGTCCAAGAACAAACTGGAGATAATCGTGACTTTCCTGGCGATACTCGAGCTGACCAGGATCAAAGAGATCTCCGCGGTGCAGGCGGAAATGTTCGGAGAGATCGAAATAGTCAGGAACCAGAACAACATTCTTCCCTATGACCGACGAAACCAGATCCAGAGCAATTGACCCCGGCGCGAAAAAACAGAAGAGCCCTTTCGGATATATCAGCAGGGAGATCGACCCTTTAAAAGACCTCGTCGAGAGATCGGCGGTGAACGGAGCGGCTGAAACGGAAGAAGATACCCTCCTGGGCATATCCCTGCGCCCGTCCAGGCTTTCCGAGTTCATCGGGCAGAAAGACATAATCGATAACCTTAAGGTCTGCCTGACCGCGGCGAAACAGAGGAAAGAGCCGCTGGAGCATTTGCTTTTCTCCGGGCCTCCCGGGCTGGGCAAGACCTGCCTTTCGCATATCATCGCGCACGAGATGCATTCCAAGATCACAGCGACCAGCGGCCCGGCCATCGAGCGGGCGGGGGACCTGATCGGGATCCTGACCAACCTGGAAAAAGGCGACATCCTTTTCATCGACGAGATACACCGGCTTTCCAAGGTCGTGGAAGAATTCCTTTACCCGGCGATGGAGAATTCCGAGATAGATTTCATCATCGATAAAGGCCCTTACGCTAAAACCATCAAATTCCATCTAAAGCCTTTCACCCTGGTCGGGGCTACCACCCGCTCGGGGCTGTTATCTTCGCCTTTACGCAGCAGGTTCGGGATATTCTACCACCTGGATTTTTATTCGCCCGAAGACCTGGCGCAGGTGGTTAAGCGCTCGGCCAGGCTCCTGAACATCGATATAGACGATGAGGCGGCGGAAGAGATCGCCCGCCGTTCCCGGGGCACCCCGCGTATCGCCAACCGCCTTTTGCGGCGGGTCAGGGATTACGCGCAGGTTTCCGGAGAGAAAAAGATCGGCGGGGCGGTCGCCGAAAAGAGCCTCAACGATCTCAGGATAGACAAGTCCGGCCTGGATGAAATGGACCGCAAAGTGATCCGTTCGGTCATCGAGACCTTCGACGGCGGGCCCGTAGGCATAGAGTCGCTGGCCGCCAGCCTCAACGAAGAGCAGGACACCATCGTCGACGTGGTCGAGCCGTTCCTTTTAAAAGCCGGGTATCTCAAACGCACATCCCGCGGCCGCGTCGCCTCGAAATCCGCCTACGAACATTTCGGCCTCAAGCCCAAAGAGAAGCAAGGCGAACTTTTTTAAGATACGGCGGCAGATTTTACGGGTCCGGGCCGAACAGACCCTGAAAAACCCCGCCAAACCGCCCGTAAAATCGAGATCTTAAAAAAGTTCTCGCGGAAGCAAAGGGTTAAAATGCAGGAATTAGGAAAAAGTTTGATCTTATTCGGGATAATCCTGGCGCTGGCCGGAGTATTGTTGATATTTTTCAATAAGATTTCGCTCGTCGGTAAACTGCCGGGCGATTTTCTTTTTCAGCGCAAAAACCTCACTTTTTATTTCCCTCTGGCCACCTGCATCGCGGCCAGCGCGGTGATATCTTTAGTCCTATGGTTATTAGCCAGGAAATGAATATGAAAAAACTTATCTCGATCTTCGCGGTGTTGATTTGTTCCCAGCTCGGTATTTCCGCCTGTTTCGCGCAGGCGCCGGCGGCGGATAAAAAGATCCGGGTCAAGATCCTCGCGGACACCCAGGTCTTTACTATCGTCATCAAAGGCGATTACGTGGTCAAGCAGGACGGTTCCGACCGCATCCTTAATTACGGGAAAAAACTGAAAGCCCGGATCGCCGGGTATAAGAACGGCATAATACTCGCCGGGCATTACCTGGCGGCAAAAAACATTTTTATCAAGTCGAATAACGCCGAAGAGTCCATCGAGGTCAACGGGCGCAGGTTCAAAGGCGGGATCCAGGTGATCAAACGGGATAACGGGTTTTTGTCCGTGATCAACTTCGTCGCGCTGGAGGATTACGTCAAAGGCATATCCGTGCGCGAAACATCGCATTACTGGCCGGCGGAGGCGCTCAAGGCCGAGGCTGTGGTCTTCAGGACTTTCGCTTTATACCGGGCCGAGCAGTTCAAAAATAAAGAATGGGACGTCTCCGACGACGTTTATTCCCAGGTTTACGGCGGCGAGGATGCCGAGCGTTACCGGATCACCGAAGCGGTGGATAAGACTAAAGGCGAAGTGCTGGTTTACGACGGCAAGATCCTGCCCGCGTTCTACCATTCCACCTGCGCCGGGGCGACCGAGGACGCGTCAGTGCTCTGGAACATCAATATTCCGCCTCTTAAAGGCGTAGTTTGCGGTTTTTGCAAAGAATCCCCGCATTTTTACTGGAAAGCCGTAATATCCAAACAAAAAATCAAAGAGCTCTGGGAAAAACAGGGGCAGAAAATAAAAGAAGTCAGGGAAGTGGTTATCGCCGACCGCGACCAGTCGGGAAGGGTGGTTAACCTGGATGTGGTTACCGACGAAAAAGACATCGAGATCTCGGCCAAGGATTTCCGCAACCTGGCCGGGCCCGACGTGATCAAAAGCACCAACTTCCGGATCAGCTCTAATAACTCGGAGATCATCTTCGACGGCCTGGGCTGGGGGCACGGCGTGGGCCTGTGCCAGTGGGGCGCGTATTTCATGGCTAAATCCGGTTCCGACTACCTTAAGATCCTCAGTTATTATTACCCCGGTTCGACCCTTACCAATTTCTCCAATTAGATGAACCTTTCCGAATTCGATTATAATCTGCCCAAAGAACTGATCGCCCAGTATCCTTTGCCTAAAAGGGATGAAGCCCGGCTGATGGTGGTTGAGCGCAAGACCGGGAATATCGAGCACCGGATATTCCGGGAACTGCCCGGGTTCTTCAGGAAGGACGACCTGCTGGTTTTAAACGATACTAAAGTTTTGCGCTGCCGGCTTAAGGGCAACCGTTTGACCGGCGGGAAAGTCGAAATATTCCTGTTAGGCAAAAAAGACGGGCTCACTTTCCAGGCGATGATCAGCCCGGCCAGGGTCAGGGAAGGGGAGAAAATAGTTTTCCCCAATACCGGAATAACCTGCACGGTTACCGGCCATAACCTGGTCAGTTTTCAAGCTAAAAACGAAGAAGCGGTTTACAATCTCGGCGTGATCCCCCTGCCTCCTTATATAAAGCGCGAAGCCGAGCCCCTGGACAGCGAATTCTACCAGACAGTTTATGCCCGGGAGAACGGCTCCGTGGCTTCGCCGACCGCCGGCCTGCATTTTACCGGCGAACTCCTCGATGAGATCAAGAAAAGCGGGACCGGGATAGCGTATGTTACTCTGCACGTCGGGGAAGCGACCTTCCGCCCGGTAAAATCCGAAGAAATAACAGGGCACAAAATGGGTTCGGAATTCTACCGGATCAGCGAAGACACTCAGAAAAAACTAGCGGCTTTTAACCGGCAGCCGCGCGGCACCCCAGAGAGGAAAGGCAGGGTTTTTGCCGTGGGAACCACCAGCTGCCGGACGCTGGAGACTTTCGCCTCCACCGGCCGGACCGAAGGGTATACGGATCTGTTCATTTACCCGGGATATGAATTTAAAATAGTCGATTGCCTGCTGACTAATTTTCACTTACCTAAAACCACGCTTTTCATGCTGGTCTGCGCCCTATGCGGCCAGCCCCTCGCCCAAAAAGCCTACGCCGAAGCCGTAAGCAATAAGTACCGCTTCTACAGCTACGGCGACGCCATGCTTATCCTGTAGGACCGTTTCCTTCTATCCCTTAGCCACGCATATATTTCCGCAGGAACTGTCCCCTATCTTATCATTCAGGGACCGTTTCCTTTTATCTCTTAGTCGTGCATATAGTTCTGCAGGAACTGTCTCCCTTTTTTTAGTTTTTATGTTAGAAATTACTCCTTCGCGCGTCTATTAATGTAGAAGGAGGGTAATATGTCCAGAGGGAACAGATGTTATTATAATGGCGCGGTTTATCATATTTCTATACGGGGCAATAACCGGCAGATGATCCTGCAAAAGGAAGAAGACAAACGACTTTTTCTTGAGTGCCTTAAAAAATTCAAAGAGCGGTTTAATTTCAAGCTTTTTGGATTTGTTGTGATGGATAATCATGTTCATTCGGTCATAAAAACCGCGGATAAGGTCAACATATCGAAGATCATGCAGGCGGTCACATTATCTTACAGCGTCCGGTTCAGGCATAAATATCTTTATACCGGCTATGTCTGGCAGGGAAGATTTACCAGCAAGGTCATTGAGAACGACGGTTATATCCTGAACACGCTGGAATATATTCATAATAACCCGGTCAGGGCGAAGATCGTTAATGATCCGGCAGACTACCCTTGGAGCAGTTATAAACTGTATAATGAACGCGGCGCGGGCGGTAACGATTATCCCTGGGTGGATAAATATGAGGGGTGAGCGTGAGAGGCCGCCGGTCTCCGGGGGGGGGGGAATAATTTTACTTGTTATACAAGTATAACAATGTTATACTTAACCTGCAAGAAAGGAGATATAATTATGACTCAACTAAAAGCGTTCCGTTTACCGTCCGGGCTGGTCAATAGGCTGGCTTCATTGGCTAAAGCCACTCATCGCAGCGAAACTTTTTATGTTTCCGATGCGTTGGCCCATTATTTAGAAGACTACGCCGACGCCCAGATCGCCAAAGACCGCTTTAACGATCCCCGGTCCCGGATCATTTCCGGCTCAGAACTGAGGAAGAAACTTGGCGTATAAAGTCGCTTATCTCGATTCCGTTGAGGAAGATCTTAAAAAGCTGGACAAAACCACGGTTAAGAAAATTCTTTACCGCATCGAAACCTACCTCGTTCAAGATCCGAAAGAATTAGGTAAGCCGCTAAAGGGAGATCTTCAGGGCTATTGGCGCTACCGTTGGGGCGATTATCGCGTTATCTATAAAATATCGGAACGCGAGATCTTGATCCTTATCCTGCGTATCAGTAACAGAAAAGATGTGTATAGTTAGAGGGGACAGTTCCTCTGTAACTTATGTGCTTCTAATGATTTGAAAGGAAACGGTCCTTCGTAAATATGCTCCCGCCTTGAAAAACAGATTTTATATGCTATACTTTTGGAAAATCGCATCATATGGATGAGCGGAGTAATTCATAATATCGAGAGGGACATATGAGCTTTTCACAGAAACGCCGGGAAGATAAATTTTTAGGCAGGATGCTCGTCGAACGCAGGGTAATTAATGAGGACCAGCTTAATAAGGTGCTGGCGATCAGGAAAGAAAAGGACACCCCCATCGGGGAGATCCTGATCGAGATGGGCTTTGCCAGGGAAAGAGATATCCTCGCGGCGGTGATCAAACAATATAAATTGCCGTATGTGCCGCTGGATAATTATGAGCCCAGCCTCGAAGCCCTCGATCTCATCCCGTCCGATATCGCCCGTAAATATTTCTTTATACCCATCGACAAAATGGGCAGGAGCCTGACCATAGCCATGTCAAATCCTTTCAGGAGCGGCGGGGTGCTGTCGAAAATAGAGAAGATATCTAAACTCGATGTGCAAGTGGTCATATCCACGCGTTCGGAGATCATTAATAGTATTAACAGGAATTATCGCGGCAGTTCTTTCCCTTCTTCGATGGCTTATGCTTAGCTTAGGCGGGGACAGTTCCTCTGTAACCAGTTAACTATTAATGGTTTAGGAGGAAACGGTCCTAAGGATAGTTTTGTATTTCGGGGAGATGTTCAGGGCCTGGGCCAGGCCGTTGGCTTTCTCGGCCATCCGCAGTATTTCTTTCCGGGCGTAATCCAGCGAACCGCTGCCGGTTACTAACGAGCGCATTTTCTTAAGGTCGGACAAACCCACTTTATCTTTATTCAGTATCTGTTTTATCTTCGCGCGGCCTGCTTTTGAGCTTCTCCTGCAGGCCTCGCGGATGAGCAGGGTTTTTTTCGCTTCCTGCAGGTCGGACAATACGGATTTTCCGATCTCCTGCTCGTCGGCGAACATGCCCAGGATATCGTCCTTGATCTGGAACGCCCGGCCCAGGTGCACCCCGTATTCGAAGATCTTCCCGGCCTCTTTATCCCCGGCCCCGGCCAGCGTCGCGCCGATGGACAGGGGATAAGCGAAAGTATAGAACGCGGTCTTGAAGTCGTAGATCTTATAAATGTCGGAGCGGGAAATATTTTCGATATCCTTAACCCCTAATTCCAGCTCGATGAATTCCCCGCATCCGGTATAGAGGGCGGCGCGGATAAGTTTTTTCAGGGCTTTTTCTTTACGCCGAGGCTCTTCCTTGACCTCGGTGAAGGCGTCCATGGCCAGGGCGTAAAGGATGTCGCCGGTAATTATCGCCAGGTCCTGGCCGTTGAACTTGATCTTCTGATTCAAGGAAAAATGCCGTTCGAACATCGTATGCATCGCCGGTTTTCCCCGGCGCAGGGGCGATTTGTCGATAATGTCGTCGTGGACGAGCATGAAATCGTGCAGTAATTCGATGGAAAGCGCGCCGCGGTAAAGGCCGGCGGCGGGTTTTTTAGCGTAGGCCAGGTAGCCCAGGACGAATAGTGAAGGGCGGATCCGTTTTCCCGGGCGCAGGATATATTCTTTGATCTTCGCCGCCAACAGCGGCGAGATCTTTCTCAGCCGGTAATCTTTATCCAGCTCTGAAGCGTAGGCGGCCAGTTCCCGGTCCAGTTTTAATTTTATTCCGTTCAGCATGATTTTATGTTAACATATAACGTGTTTTAATCCAATAAAAATATGAATTATTACTCGTTGATCCACCAGGATAAGAATTCTAAAGCCCGCCTGGGGAAATTAACCACCATCCGCGGCCGGATCGATACCCCGTGTTTCATGCCGGTCGGGACCCAGGCTACGGTAAAGACTATTTCTCCCTCCGAGCTTTCGGATTGCGGCGCGCAGATCATGCTTTCCAACGCGTACCATCTGTTCCTGCGGCCGGGCATGGAAGTTATCCGCCAGGCCGGGGGATTGCATAAATTCATGGGCTGGGACAAACCGGTGCTTACCGACAGCGGCGGTTTCCAGATCTTCAGCCTGGCCCTTCTGCGCAAGATCTCCGACAAGGGCGTGGAATTCCAGTCGCATATCGACGGCGACCGCCATTTCCTCACCCCGGAAAGCGTCATCGAGACCGAGCGCGACCTGGGGTCGGATATCATGATGCCCTTGGACGAGTGCGCGCATTATCCCTGCACCGAAGACCACGCCAAAGTGGCGGCGGAGAGGACTTTTAACTGGGCCAAGCGTTCGATAGCCGCCAAACGCGAGCTGATCGGCGGGTCCGGTGAGAAGCAGAAACTCTTCGGGATCATCCAGGGCGCGACTTTCGAGAACCTGCGCAAAGAATGCGCCAGGCAGATCATGGGCCTGGATTTCGACGGCCTGGCCCTGGGCGGGCTTTCCGTCGGCGAACCGAAAGACCTGATGTACGGCATGGCCGGGGTGGTCCTGGACATACTGCCGGCGCAGAAGCCGCGTTACATGATGGGCGTCGGCCTGCCGGAAGACCTGATCGAGGCGATAGGCCTGGGCGTGGACATGTTCGACTGCGTGGCGCCCACCCGTTACGGCCGCAACGGCACGGCTTTTACTTCCCGGGGAAAGATGACCGTGCGCAACGCCGTTTACACCAAAGATTTTTCCCCGCTGGACCCGGAATGCGGCTGTTACACCTGTAAGAATTTTACCCGGGCTTACCTGCGCCATTTGTTCAATACCTCGGAGATCCTCGGGCTGAGGCTGGTCTCACTGCATAATCTATATTTTTACCAGGAAATCACCCGCCGGGCCCGCGAAGCGATCGCCGCGGACGATTACCCGGCTTTTAAAAAAGATTTCCTGGCCCAATATTTCAGCGAAGAATGCGTATAGACATTTTAAGTATATTCCCGGAGATGTTCGAACCGGTGCTCGGGCAGTCCATAGTCAAAAGGGCCCGGGAAAAAGGCCTGGCGGATATCCGCGTCCACGACCTGCGCAAGTTCAGCGCGGACAAGCACCACAAGGTCGATGACCGGCCTTTCGGCGGCGGGTCCGGGATGGTGATGGGGCCCCAGCCGATCTTTGACGCGGTCAAAAAAATAAAGCAGGGGGCCGGGAAAAAAGCCAGGGTGGTCATGCTCTGCCCGCAGGGGAAGACATTCAGCCAGGCCGCGGCCAGGGAACTTTCCCGGGAGAAACACCTGATATTCATCTGCGGCCACTATGAAGGAATAGACGAAAGAGTGCGCGAAAGCCTGGCGGACCGGGAAATTTCCATAGGCGATTACGTGCTGACCGGAGGGGAACTTCCGGCGATGGTCGTCGTGGACGCTGTGGTCCGGCTGCTGCCCGGAGTGCTGGGCGATAAAAATTCCTTGAATTTTGAGTCATTTGAAGGTAATCTATTAGAGTATCCCCAATATACCCGGCCGGCTGTTTTCCGGGGCAAAGAGGTTCCGCAGGTGCTTTTGTGCGGCGACCATAATAAGATCGCGTCCTGGCGTAAAGCCCAGGCGCTTCAGAGGACCAAGACAAGAAGGCCGGATTTATTAACTAAAAGCAAAACAAAAAGGAGCAAATGAAATGGATAAGATCAGAATGATCGAACAGGAGATTACCGGGCAAAAGATACCCGATATCAATGTCGGCGATACCGTCAAAGTCATGACCAGGATCCCGGAAGGCGATAAGGTCAGGCTGCATCCTTTTGAGGGCCTGGTCATCGCGAAAAAAGGCTCGGGCACCCGGATGAATTTTATCGTCAGGAAAGTTTCTTACGGCGAAGGCATCGAGAGGATCTTCTCGATCTATTCCCCGGTTATCGAGCGCATCGAAGTTCTAAGGCGCGGCAAAGTCCAGAGGTCCAAGCTTTTCTATTTAAGGAAAAAGATCGGCAAGCGCGCCAGCAAGATAGAATCCGTGGAAGTTAAAGCCGAAACCAAGGCCGAGACCAAGAAATAAGACCGCCCGCATTATTCAGTTAATGCTTTATTACGAGCACAAGTTCCAGGACAGCGGCAAAGACTTAGTCGTCGGTATCGATGAAGCCGGCAGGGGGCCGTTGGCCGGCCCGGTAGTCGCCGCCGCTGTCTGGTTGAGGACTTTTTCCTTCCAGAACCGCATTGACGATTCCAAAAAATTATCCGCCCTCCAGCGCCGTAACGCGTTCCTGGAGATCATAGAGAAATCGGTATTCGGCATCGGGGTGGTCAACGAAAAGGTGATCGACCGGGTCAATATCCTTGTGGCCACCCAGCTGGCCATGGAGCAGGCGGCGGGAAATCTGTTCGCCAGGATAGCCCCGCCCCGGGCCGAGAGCGTGCAATTTCTGGTCGATGGGCCGGTAAAGCTTAACCTGGAATTCCCTGTCGCCAATATCATCCGCGGCGACGCCAAGTCCAAGAGCATCGCCGCCGCTTCGATAATCGCGAAAGTAACCCGGGACCGGATCATGGATATTTACGACAAAGTCTTCCCGCAATACGGTTTCGGCCGGCATAAAGGGTACGGGACTAAAGCTCATTACGAGGCTTTAAAAAACCACGGCAGGAGTCCGGTTCACAGGCTTTCTTTTTACGGTGTCTAAAGAGAATCTAAATTCCGGGAAAAGATCCGAAGCGCAAGCCGAACTTTTTTTGAAACGGCGGGGTTATGTTGTCCTGGAGCGCAATTACAAGACCAGGTCCGCCGAGATCGATATCGTCGCCCGGGAAAAAGGGGCCATCTGTTTCGTGGAAGTTAAATCCCGCTCGTCGGAGCGTTTCGGCAGTCCGCAGGAAGCGGTCACTCCCGCCAAGCAGGCGAAGATCGCCACGGCCGCCCGGGTATACCTCCAGGAGCACAACCTTCTGGAGCGCCGGGTAAGGTTCGACGTCGTGGCGATCGTTCAGGGGGCCGGGGAAGATAAAATATCTCTGGTCAAAGGGGCGTTCGAGCCGCGGGAATGAACTCAGGGCAGTGAATCTGCCGGAAGGAAAAAATGTATAAAGATAAAAGCTTGAAAGAATACCTCGACGACCTCTCGGCGAAAGTCCCCGCCCCCGGCGGAGGTTCGGCTGCCGCTTTTACCGCGGCCATGGGCCAGGCCCTGGCGAGCATGGTGATAAATTTTACCCTGGGAAAACCGAAATACGCCCAGTTCGAAAAAGAACTCGCCCTGGAACTGGAGAGATCGGAAAAACTGCGCAGGGAATTCCTGGACCTGGCGGACAGGGACGTTGAAGCTTATAATTCCCAAGACCCGCGCAAAGCCCTGGATATCCCGCTTATGGTCGCCCGGCTCTGTTTCGAGGGGATCCATATCTGCCCGGAGCTGGTCAAGAAAGGCAACGTCAATCTGATCAGCGATACGGCCATCGCCGCGCAGTTCCTGGAGGCGGCTTTTTCGGCGGCCCGGTGTAATGTCGAGATCAACCTTAAGTCCCTCAATGACGAAAAACTGGCTAAAGAACTGAGAAAAGAACTGGACGAAAAAGCTAAACTTGTCGCTCAGATCAGGCAAGAGACGGAGGCCCAGGTTGGCAAAATTATTAGAAGGTAAGATCATCGCCGGGCAGTTGAAAGAAGAGCTCGCCAAAGATATCCGGGCTTGCGGCAGGAAACTCCGCCTGGCCAGCGTCCAGGCCGGGGAAAATCCCTCCGTAGAAGTTTACATCAAGTCCCAGAAAAAAAGCGCCGAACTGCTGGGTATAGAATACGCTTTGCACAAGCTGGAAGCTTCGGCCTCCCAGGAAGAACTTATAGAATATATCGAAACGCTTAACGCCGACCCCAAGGTCAACGGCATAATCCTGCAGATGCCGCTTCCCGGGCACATCGATTACAAAAAGATCAGCTCGCATATCCTCCCGGAAAAAGACGCGGAAGGCATGCACCCGGTCAATATGGGAAAGATCTTTTTCGGAAGATCTAAGGTCCTGCCCTGCACCGCGGCCGCGGTAATGGAATTGATAAATTCGACCGGCGTGGATTTGAACGGCAAAGAAGCCGTGATCGTCGGGCACAGCGAGATCGTCGGCAAGCCTTTAAGCCTGCTCCTGATGGACAAGCTGGCGACCGTCACGGTCTGCCATATCGGCACATCCCGGGCCGGCAGGCTCGCGGAGCACGTGGCCCGGGCGGACGTCCTGGTGGTGGCGGTAGGCAAAGCCGGCCTGATCAAAGGCGGCTGGATCAAAGAAGGCGCGGTGGTGATAGACGTGGGGATCAACAGGGTGGGAGATAAGCTCGCCGGGGACGTGGAATTCGCGGAGGCCGAAAAACGCGCCGGTTTCATAACCCCTGTCCCCGGGGGCGTCGGCCCGCTGACCGTAGTGATGTTGATGCGCAATCTCCTGCAGTGCGCTTTAGAATAGAGCCGGATGAGAACAGTTATACTCCTTTGCATCTCGAACATCTTCATGACTTTTGCCTGGTATGGGCACCTGAAATACCGGAGTTCGCCGCTGTGGCTGGCCATCGGCGCCAGCTGGATGATCGCGTTCTTCGAATACTGTTTCCAGGTCCCGGCCAACCGCATCGGCTACCAGCAGTTCTCCGCCGCCCAGCTTAAGACCATCCAGGAAGTGATCACCCTGGCCTTTTTTTCGATATTTTCCATCTTTTACCTCAACGAAAGCCTGAAATGGAACCACCTCGTCGGCTTCTGCCTGATAATTATCGCGGTCTTCTTCATCTTCAAGAAATGGTAACCACCTCCACACCGGGTGTGGAGAACGGTAACGCCTGCCCGCATTTTCCCGCCTGCGGCGGCTGCGACTTCCGGGATAAAACTTATTCCGAACAGCTGGAATATAAAGAAAAATTCTGCAGGAACCTGCTGGCCCGTTTCAATGTCCCGGAATTCCCGCCGATGATCCCTTCCCCGCAAAGCGGTCATTACCGCCACAAAATGGATTTTTGCGCCGGGGTCTCGCCGGCGGGGATATTGCTGGGAATGCGGCAGAAGAGCCGTTCGACCGGGGTAGTGGATATCAAAGAATGCCCGGTATTCTTCCGCGGCCTGGGCGATATCCTGGAAATATTCCGCGAATGGGCGGGCCGTAACGCTGTCCCGGCTTACGAGCTGTATAAACACTGCGGCCGGTTCCGTTATGTCAGCCTGCGCCATTCCAAATCCACCGGCAAGGTCATGGTGACCGGGGCTTTCGCTTTTTCCGAAGAGGAATTCGAGGCGAAAAAAGAAATATTCCGGGAACTCGCCGGGGAATTGCAGAAAGTCCCCGAGGTCTCCTCGATATATATCTGCCTGAACAATAAATTATCCGACGAAACTTTAAGCTCCGACCTGCGTTTATGGCAGGGGGAGAAGTATATCCGGGAGAAGATCAACGCGATAGAATACCTCTCCAGCCCGGAGATATTCCTCCAGTCCAACCCTTTGGCCTGCGCCGGGCTTTATGGCCGGATAAAACTTAAGGCCGAAGAATTCGCGCGCGGCGGCGAAGTGCTGGATATGTATTGCGGAAGCGGGGGGATCACTTTACAGCTGGCGGACGTTTGTTCCCGGATTAAAGCCGTGGATAATTCTCCGCGCAACATCGAGGACGCGCGGGAGAACGCCAAACTTAACAAGATCTCTAACATCGACTTCATCTGCGAGGACGCCGAAGCTTACCTGGAGAGAACCGCGCCCGGGGCGTTCTCGGCGATCATCCTCGACCCGCCCAGGCAGGGCTTGAGCAAAAAAACGCTCAGCGCCGTAGCCAGGTCCGGGGCCAAGCACATCATTTACGTTTCCTGTAATCCCCTTAACTTAAGGCAGGACCTGATCGCCTTAGAGGGCATTTACCGCCCGGACAGCGCGGTCGGGGTGGACATGTTCCCGCACACCCGCCACATCGAAATGGTCGTCACCCTTACCAAACTTTAGTTTTGACAAAAGAGTTGAATGCGGTTAAAATAAGACTCGGATTTATTCGTTCATCAATAATTTTCCCGTAAAGGCCGAAGATGAATTTCGCGGAAAAAATCAGGAACGGCTTGTTCGTAGTTACCTCGGAGATCGGGCCGCCTAAAGGGATCGAGACCGCCCAGCTTCTGGGATCAGCCGAGCTTACCCGGGGCAGGGTGGACGCTTATAACGTCACCGACCTGCAGAGTTCGGTCATGCGCCTGGGGTCGCTGGCAGTTTCCAGCATCCTGAAAAATAACGGTTTTGACCCGATCTTCCAGCTGGCCTGCCGGGACCGCAACCGCCTGGCTTTACAGTCGGACATCCTTTCCGCCGCGGCGCTGGGGATCACCAACATCCTGGCTTTGACCGGAGATTATCCCACTTCCGGCGACCATCCGGAAGCCAAGCCCGTATTCGACCTGGATTCGGTGCAATTATTGGAAGCGATCCGCTCACTGCAGAACGGCGCGGACATGAAAGGCAACAAGCTTACCGGCGCGGCCCCGAAATTCTGCGCCGGCGCCGCGGTCAACCCCGGTTCGGAACCTCTCGAACTGCAGATCATGAAAATGGAAAAGAAATCCGCGGCCGGGGCGGAATTCTTCCAGACCCAGGCCGTTTTCGATATCGGCATTTTTGAGAAATTCCTCTCCCAGGCCCGCCATATCAAGGCCCCCGTGATCGCCGGGGTGGTCCTTTTAAGATCGGCCGGCATGGCCAGGTTCATGAACAAGAATGTCGCCGGGGTCAGCGTTCCCGACGGGCTGATCAAAGAAATGGAAGACGCCAAAGACAAGACCGCGCAGTCGATCGAGATCGCGGCGCGTTTGATCAAACAACTTAAGCCGATGTGCCAGGGTATCCATATCATGCCGATCGGGCTGGATAAAGCGGTGCCCGGGGTGCTGGACGCTTCAGGATTATAACCAATGAAAATAGTCGTTATCGGAACTTCCGCGGCCGGCCACAGCGCCGCCGTTAACTTAAGAAATAAATGCCCCGACGCCGGGATCACCCTGATCAGCCAGGAGGAATACCCTTTTTATGACCGGAGAAAGCTCATGGATTACTGGGCGGGCCGGATCAAGGAAAAAGACCTGTTCCCCGCCGGAGCCGACCCTTACGGCCGCCAGAACATAAGTTTCCTGAAAAATTCCAAGGTAGTCGCGGTCAATCCCGCCCGCCGCAGTGTTTCTTACAAGGCCGGGGAGAAGCGCACCAGCGTCGAATATGATTTCCTGGTCGTCGCCTCCGGCTCGAAGACCGTTATCCCGGAGATCGAAGGGATCAACCGCAGCGGGGTTTTCTGCTTCGACTCCCTGGCGGACCTCAAAGAATTACGGTCCGCGGTAATGGCCGACGCGGTCTGCCTGATCGGCTCTAACCATCTTACCGCCGCGGCGATCGAGAACATCGTTTCCAAACAGGTCGAAGTGAAATTAGTCACCGATAAACCCCGGGAAAACCTGCCCGCCTCCGTCGAGGTCATCGGCGGCAAAGTTACCCAGCTCATCGGTGATTCCGGGGTCCAGGCGGTCAAGCTGGAGAGCGGCAAGGTCATCGGCGTTTCCTGGGTGGGGATCATGTCCGAGCCCGCTCCTAATTTCGACTTCCTGCAGGATTCCGGCATAGAGCTCAATAACGGCGCCATCGCGGTCGATGAATTCATGCATACCAGCCTGGAGAACGTCCTGGCCTGCGGTTCGGTCTGCCTGAAGCGGGGAGAAACCCCGCGGCTGAAGACCTGGGAAGAGTCGCTGGCCGAAGGCGCAAGCGCCGCCGAACATATTTTCAAATCTTAAGAGGTTCTTAATGTCTGAGGTATTAGTGCAATTGGGGACGAAAGGCGCGGAAACGGTGCTTGGGCTTACCGGTTCCGCCCTGGACGGGTTCATCAAAGCGAAAGGCGGATCCGCTCCCGTAGCTTTTCCGGAAACCAATTATTACCTTCCTCTGGCTAACGCGCTGTTGAACCGCGAAGTAAGAACAGCCGGGGACTGCCGGCTGGTCCTGGAAGACGCGCGTAAACTTGACCGGAACCAGGCCTCGGCCAACGGTTTATTGATCCCCGCGCTCGGCGGCGTGCTGAATAAAGGGGTGGCCACGCTCTTATGCGAGGAAATACTTGCCGCGCTTAAAACCCAGGCCGGGGAGCACCCCCAGCCGGGATACGCCGGCTTCCTGCCGGATAAACTTCTGCGTTCCCTGGGTATCCAGCTCGTCGATGGAAGGATCGCCGGGGTCGCGGTGATCCTCGGCCCGGCTAAAGACGAGGACGCGGCGGTAGAGATGATCCGCCAGTTCCAGACCAACAGTATCGTCAGCATCCTTGCTGGAAATGTCAACGGCAAAACCTTAAAATCCCAGCTGGAGAAAAAAGGCGTGGCGCTGGGGTTAGACAACTACATCGTCGCCCTGGGCGAAGATTACCTTTCCGCGATCTACGCGGTAAACTGGGCGGCGCGCGCGCCGCTGATCTACGGCGGGTTCAAAGCCGGGCAGTGGCAGGGGATAGCCGAATATATGCGCAACCGCGTCCCGGCGTTCGTGGTCCTTTTAAGCAACGTCGATGAAGTCATCGTGGCTACCGGCCTGGGCGTCCTGGCTTTCGGCCTGCCGATCATCACCGACCTGGACGTGCCCCAGTTAGGCAAGATCGACACCACCCTGCACGAAGCCCTGATCACCGAAAAAGATTACAAAAAGATAGTTTCCCAGTGCATCCTGACCCGCGGGATCAAAGTTAAAGTCGCTAAAGTCGACGTCCCGGTGGCTTACGCCGCGGCGTTCGAAGGCGAAAGGGTCAGAAGGGAGCAGTTGTTCGCGGAAGCCGGCGGAAAAGGCGGGCTTTCTTTCGAGTTCTTGATTTCCAAGCCGATCGACGAGGTCGAGGACGGCAAAGTGGAAGTCATCGGAGCGGACATCGACCAGCTGGAAAAAGGCCGCAGGTCACTGCCTTTGGCGATGATCGTCGAGGTAGCCGGCAGGAAGATGCAGAAAGATTTCGAGCCGATCCTGGAGCGCCAGATCCACCGTTTCACCAATTACGCCCAGGGCGTCATGCATATCGGCCAGCGGGATATCAACTGGATCCGGGTCTCCAAAGAGGCTTTCGACAAAGGGTTCCGTTTAAAGCATATCGGGGTTATCCTGCACGCCATGCTCCACCAGGAATACAGCGCGATCGTGGACAAAGTCCAGGTCAAATTATATACCCGGAAAGAAGACGTGGAAAGACTGCTCAAGTCCGCCCGGAAAGTTTACGACCAGCGCGACGAGCGCATCAGCGGAATGTCCGACGAGAGCGTGGACACTTTTTATTCCTGCACCCTCTGCCAGAGCTTCGCTCCCAACCATGTCTGCATCATCACTCCGGAACGCCTCGGGCTTTGCGGGGCTTATTCCTGGCTGGACGGAAAAGCTTCGTTCGAGATCAATCCCACCGGGCCTAATCAGCCGATCCCCAAAGGCGCCGTGGTCGATCAGAACCTCGGGCAGTGGGAGAATATCAACTCGTTCGTCAATGAAAAATCCAACAAAACCATCGAGCGGGTGAGCATGTATTCGCTTTTACAGGACCCGCAATCGTCCTGCGGCTGTTTCGAGTGCATCATCGCCGTGGTCCCGGAAGCCAACGGAGTAATGCTCGTGCACCGGGATTTTGTCGGGATGACCCCCAGCGGGATGAGTTTTACTTCCCTGGCCGGCTCGGTCGGAGGGGGAGTCCAGACCCCGGGTTTCCTCGGCGTCGGTAAATTATACGCGATCAGCAAGAAATTCATCCTCGCCGAAGGCGGCCTGCCCAGGCTGGTCTGGATGCCCAAAGAGCTAAAAGATATCCTTGGCGAACGCCTGCTCAAACGCTGTCAGGAGATCGGGATGCCGGACCTGATCGATAAGATCGCCGATGAGACCATCGCCACCACAGCGGAAGAGCTGACCGCTTACCTGCAAAAAGTCAACCATCCCGCGTTATCCCTGCCCCCGTTAGTCTAAAGCCAACCTCCAGTGGCACCCCAGGGGTGCCACCATTAGAAAATTGCCCGAATTTCTGTTAGATTTTCTTCTTTTCTGCGTCTATTATCAGTAGAAAGGAGGATCTTTATGCTTAGAAGAAACGGCCGGACTGAGAGGGTGAACGATAATTCTAGAAATGTATTGACAATGTAAATACATTATGCCATACTTTGGTAATGAAAATGAAAAAGAAAATACCTGAATTCAGGAATGAGAAAGAAGAAGCGGCATTTTGGGGTAAGCATAGCCCGATCGAGTTTAAAGAGGAGTTCATCGAGTCGAAGAAGCCATTTGAGTTTACCTTGGAATTGCTTAAGAAAACCGCCGAGAAACATCAAGAGAAAAAGAATTCCGTTACTTTACGAATGGAGCCAAGTCAGATATACCTCGCCAAGATCATTGCCGGAGTCAGAGGCGACAGGTATCAAACAATGTTCAGGCGCTGGATCAGGGAAAACATTTCTAATGAGCTTAAAGACCCCAGAATAGAACAAGAGATCCGGAAACAAATGCCTCATTTAGTCAAAAATTAGCGGCGCTTCCGCGGCCGGCTAAACTCTGCTGTGAGATTGGTTCTAACCTCCATTGGCACCCCAGGGGTGCCTCTAGGGGTAGAGGTGCCTCCTCATTTCCGCTTAACCTTATACAGCATAAAAACTTCCAATAAAAAAATCCAATAGAAAGCTTGATTTTCTCCTCTGGATAGGTTATACTTAATTCATCTGTTTTTAAGTGATATAATTGTCCTAAGTCTTTGCAAAATATGCTGGTAAACAAAATTATGAGAAAAATCATTAATAAGCATTGGTTGACCCCGGCGGTTTTAGCCGTTTTCTTTTCCTTATCATTGTCTGCCACCGCGTTCGCTCAGCATACTTTCGGCGAAATTGAGGTTACACCCTCGGTTTCCGTGATTGAAAGCTACGATGATAATATCAGTATGACCAATACCAACGAGAAATCGGGCTGCAGCACTATTCTAAGAGGCGGTTTTGACGCGAAATATGAGGGGAAGCTGGATAACGGCGGTTTAAGCGCGTATCTCCAGCGCCAGATGTTCTCCTCTAATTCCAATTTTGACAATAATGAAGTAGACATTACCGGAAGATACAGCCGGGAATTGTCGAAATATGACCGCTACACCCTGGAAGACGCGTTCGTCCACGCCGCCGAACCGACCAGTTTCTCCGACGCTTTCGGGAACGCTTCCGGCCGTTACAGTTATGACCGCAACCGTTTTAATTTCTCTTACTTCAAAGACATCACTAAGCAGTTAACCACTATTTACCGTTACGGCAATGAATGGACCGATTATTCCCGTTCTAATCTTAATGGTTCATTTTACAATTCTATCGGCGCCGGGCTCGAATACGCTTTCGATTCGGCGACCATAGGGCTTTTGGATTACGGACTTGGTTACCGGGATTACGAGCAAGGCGGCAATGTAGTCTCTAATTCACTGACCGGCGGCCTGCGGCGTTACCTGACTTCTCAGATGTATCTGCAAGGAGTTACCGGCTTGGATTTTATCAAACCGGTCAATGGGGGCAATTTGACCGAGCCGGTTTTTACGCTTTCTTTGGTCGATGACGTTGACGACGCGACCCAGACTAACCTCACTTATACCAAGGAATTCGTCACCTCTTCTTCTAATTCGGATGTGTTCGACCGCTGGCAGTTTTCCGCCGGCATCACCCGGCAGATGATGGAGAGGCTAAGCGGCAGGCTGAACGCGTTTTACGGTGAAGGAAAATATGATAACAGCGGCCGGGAGGATAAACTTACCGGGGTACGGCTGGGATTTGTCTATGACCTTAGCCGGAGTACCCAGGGGACCTTGTCCTATAGTTACACAAAAGTCGATTCAACTTTGATCTCCGAAAGCTACACGCGTAATTCTGTCAGCGCGGGAATAAGGGTGAAATTCTAAGATGATAAAAGAAAATATAGCGTTATTCAAAAAATTGATGGTCCTGGCGGACGCGTTGATCGTCGCCGCGGCTTTTTTTATCGCTTATTTCTTTCTCCGTCAAGCGCAGCATCTCGGGCAGTTAAACTTTTACCTGTGGTTATTGCCTGTTATCGCGTTGATCTGGATATTCCTGTTCCATATTTTCGGGATGTATTGGTCTTTCCGCACCGAAGAAATATCCATGGTCCTGCTGATCATCCTGGAAACAGCCGGGCTGGGTTTTTTGATCTTCGGCGCGTTCTTGTTCGCCTTAAAAGTGGAAGGAGTCAGCCGTTTTTTTATCATTTCCGTATTTACTTTGTCCGGGATCCTTTTCGCCTTAGAGAAAACACTGCTTCTTTGGGGGTTCCATTATGTGCGGAAAATGGGCAAGAATTACCGGAATATGCTGGTCATCGGCTCCGGCAGGCGGGCGCAGAAATTCATCGAGCTGGTGGACAGCCACCGCGAGTGGGGCTTGCGTATAATCGGATTGCTGGATGAGGATCTGACCAAGAAAGGCTCAAAGGTTTGCGGTTACAAAGTGATCGGTTCGATGATCGACCTTCCGGATATTCTGCATAACAGCGTGGTGGACGAAGTGTTCTTTATAGTGCCCCGTTCCTGGATCAACGCCATCGCCGACGTGATCCTTTTCCTGGAAACCGAGGGGGTGAGGGTGCATATCGCCGAAGACTTTTTTACTTTAAAGTTCTCCCGGATGAAACAAACCGATCTTCACGGGTTCCCCTTATTGACGATCGAAAGCGCCCCGGATAAGGTAGGGCAGTTGGCCTTAAAGCGTCTTTTTGATTTCTTTGCTTCCGGCCTGGCTTTACTGGTTTTGTCGCCGCTTTTCGGCGTGATCGCCCTGGTCATTAAACTCAGTTCTCTCGGGCCGGTATTCTTCCGTCAGGAGCGGGTGGGAGTTAACGGGCGGAAATTTACTTTGCTCAAATTCCGGACTATGGTCAAAGACGCGGAGAAAAAGCTGGAATCCCTGCGCGTGAAGAATGAAATGAAAGGCCCGGTGTTCAAGATCAGCAATGACCCGCGGATCACTCCGGTGGGAGCGTATCTGCGTAAATTCAGCCTGGATGAACTTCCTCAGCTTTGGAACGTTTTTAAGGGCGATATGAGCCTGGTCGGCCCCAGGCCGCCCTTGGCCAAGGAAGTCAAGGAATACGATTCCTGGCAGAGGCGCCGGTTGAGCATGAAACCTGGGATCACCTGCATCTGGCAGGCGGAGGGAAGAAATAAGATAACTGATTTTAACGAGTGGGCTAAGCTGGACCTGGAATACATCGATACCTGGTCGATCTGGCTGGATTTGAAACTTTTATTTAAAACCGTGCCTGCCGTGCTTTTCGGCATCGGCGCAAAGTGAGGAGAGTTATGGCTAAATACTTTTTATTCGCGTTCCTGTTTTTTCCTACAATGGTTTGCTTTGCCGAAGATAAAATAACTGATGCCCCGGCTGTGCCGGCCTATTCCATCGGCGTGGAAGACGTGCTGGATATCAATGTGCTCCAGCCGGAAAAGATGCTGATCACCGTCGCCGTTGCTCCTGATGGTTCGGTTAATTTTCCCTATATCGGCAGTGTAAAAGCTTTGGGATTGAGCCTGGATACCCTGCAGGAGAATATCCAGAACAGCCTGGCTCAGGGGTATATGAAATATCCCGTGGTTTCCGTTACTCTGCGCGAGTCCCGTTCCCGTAAAGTTTCCGTTTACGGACAGGTTAACCGTCCCGGGGCCTTCCCGGTGTCCGACAATAAGATGACCGTCCTGGACGCTATTTCCCTGGCTGGCGGTTTTAATGTTCCCGGATCATCGGGAAGCGTTAATATTATCCGCCCGGCCGCCGGAAAGGCTCCCGAGAGAATAGAAGTGCGGATCGATTCAATGATGAACAGCAGTAAAGACGTATTGATCCAGCCCGGGGATACTTTGATGGTTTCCCAGGATAAATTTTTCGTCTATGGCGAAGTCCAGCGTCCCGGGCCGTATCCGCTGGATGAGAATACCACAGTGCTCAAAGCCATTGCCATGGCCGGCGGTTTTACTAAATTCGGTTCGACCAGCCGGGTTAAATGCCTGCGTCCTTACGGGGATAAACCCGGGTTCCAGACGATCAAACTTAAAGTGGACGCTATCATGGATGGGAATAATAAAGAAGACCTTACGCTTAAGACCGGCGATATTATCGTCGTATCCGAAGGCGTATTTTAATATTTTTCTAAAATTGTCTAACCCAGAGGAGGTTCCAGATGCCTGAATCAAATTTTAGTCCAACTATGCGTGATTATATCCGGGTGTTGTTCCGGCAGAAAGCCGTGTTTATTACCTGTGTCGTTGCCGTAATGCTTACGGTTATTGCCGGGCTGCTCCTTAAAACCCCGACTTATACGGCAAGCGTCAAGCTGATCATTACCGCGGCCAAACAGATCGAAGCGTCCTATTACCGCGATATTTACTACAATAACCCGAATATTGAAATTTCTTTGACTCAAAGCGAGATCGTTAAGTCTATGCCGGTTATCAACCGCGCTGTCGGGGCTATAAGCCTCTGGCAGAGGCCTCTGGATTATGAGACTAAATTCGCTTCAAAGATCAAACAGCCTTTTATCAAGATAAGGACAGAAAGGATAACTAAGCGGTTCCTTAGTAAAGCCACTGAAGCGCAAAAGAAAGCGACTTTATTCCGTCTCGCCGTTGAAGACCTTAAACAGCATATCAAGGTAGATCCTGTCCGGGACACTAATATGTTCACGATCAGGGTTACCGATTACAGCCCTATCGGCGCCGCTGTTCTGGCTAATGTAGTCAGCCGTTCGTATCTTATTTTCGACCTGGAACAGCAGTTGGCGGAGCTTCAGATTAAATACGGAGAAAAACACTTATCTGTGCTTCAGCTTCAGGATAATATCGCCAAGATGACCAAATCTTTGAACGGCGAACCTTTGTCGGATGTTGACGCTATCGGCCCGGCTTCGGTCAAGATAATCGAACAGGCCCAGGTTCCTTTTAAACAAGACGGACTTCCCAGGCCGTTTATCGTTTCTTTGGCGTTACTCATGAGCATTTTCCTGGGGAGCATACTTTCATTCGCTTTTGAGTATATGGACCAGACTTTCAAGTCCCCGAATGATATCGAGTCTTTCCTTAACTTGCCGTATCTCGGCTCGATACCACCGCGGCCGAATGCAAAATCGTTCGATTTGATCGATGAACAGCTTTTGCTTCTGTCAAAGGATAAAGGTTTAAAAACTTTGATGTTCACCGCGCCGACATTCGAACTGGAGTCTCAAGGCGTGGTGGAGAAAATAGCGCGTTCCATCTCTGATAAAGAGACCTTGAAGATATTAGTTATTGATACTAATTTCAGGAAAACGCCTTCTAAACAAGTTAAAGGGAAGCCCGCCAATATCGAAACAGGGACAGGATTGGTGAATTTGATCTCGGGAAAGGCGACTTTCGATCAATCTATCAGGATGATCAGCAAGAATTTCTACTTGCTCGCGCCCGGAAAAACCGAACTTAATCCGGTTACGCTGCTTGATTCCACAAGGATGAAAAGTATTTTTCAGGACGCTTCGAATATGTTCGATCTGATCCTGGTTGAAACGCCTGACTTGACCACGAAAGAGAGCCTTTTAATAACAAATTATGTTGACGGGGTGATCCTTGTCGTAAATGAGAATAAAACCCGCAAACAAGTGGCAAAGGCGATGCTGGATCCTCTTAAGAACAAGAACGCGAAGATACTCGGCGTTATCCTGAATAACCGCAGGTTTACCATACCGAAGATCATTTATGAAAGAGTATAGGCATCGCGCATGGTAACTGTTCAATCGCTCCTGAGCTCCGGACTGGAGGATTGTTTGCGCTGTCCGATCTGTAAATCGTCGGTTAAACGCGGTGCCGATATCTTTCAATGTCAGAATGACCGTTGTAAATATTCTTTTCCTGTTTTGAACGGCATTCCGGTATTGATCGATGAAAAAAACAGCGTGTTCAAGATCAGCGATTATGTAACGAATAAGGAAACATTTTTTAAGAAGACTAACAGGTTTAAAGCGTTCTTCTCCCGGCTTCTTCCTTCGATAGGCGTTAACACGGCGGGCAAAGCGAATTACAGGAAGATGAAATCGTTGCTATTGGAGCGTTCTGCGAACCCGCGGGTTTTGGTGCTCGGCGGCGGTATTTTGGGCGAGGGGCTCAGGGAATTGCTGGATACCGGGATCGAATTGGTCGAAACTGATGTCGCGTTGATGCAGAGGACTCAGCTTGTGGTTGACGCGCATAGTATCCCTTTCGCGGATGGTGTTTTTGACGGCGTAATCGCTCAGGCGGTTCTGGAGCATGTAGCTGACCCCGTGAAATGCGTTTCCGAGATCCATCGGGTATTAAAGCCTGATGGCATCGTATATGTTGAAGTGCCTTTTATGCAGCAAGTCCATGGCGGGCGGTATGACTTCTGCCGGTTTTCGCATGTCGGTTTATTGAGGTTAATGCGGCAATTCAGCGAGATCTCAAGCGGAGCGTGCGTTGGGGCGGGAACTAGTTTGGCCTGGTCGGTACAATATTTTCTTCTGGCTTTTTCTAAAAATAAACTTGCCAGAAAATGCGTAAAGTTATTCTCCGCGCTTATGTTATTTCCTTTAAAATACTTTGATTTTATTTTAACCAACACTCCCGGAACCTTTGACGCGGCCTCAGCTTATTTTTTCCTCGGCCGCAGATCAGCCGCATACTCCAGCGATAAAGAAATAATTGAGAAATACCGCGGGCTGTTTTGAAGGAATTTTTCAACCGAAAAACGCAGGGCGTAAATCTTAAGGCTTACATGGGGTTAAAACTACAAGTATTACATGGTTTAGGGTGGTCGGCTTTATCTCAGGGCGGCAGGCAAATAATGCAGTTCGTTATAACTATTATTCTTGCCAGATTGCTTTCCCCGAATGATTTTGGATTGGTCGCAATGGCTACGGTTTTCTTGAACTTTGTCGCGATCTTCGGAGAATTCGGAATCAGCAGCGCTTTGATCCAGAAACAAGATGCTCAGGACAGGCATTATTATTCGGCTTTCTGGCTGAACATTGTTGTCGGAGCGGTCCTGACGATAGCCTTCTTTTTAATGGCGCCTTTAATAGCGTGGTTCTATAAGAAGCCTGAATTGAAATTGATCCTTATGGTTATCTCGATCAACTTTTTTATTTCGGCTTTTGTGATAATTCAACAGGCCCTTTTAATGAAAGAGATGGATTTTAAGAAACTGGCGATCCGGGACATAATTGCTGTCCTCCTTTCCGGATTGGTCGGTATTATATTGGCTTACGGCGGAATGGGCGTTTGGAGCTTGATTTATCAATTATTGACTTTTACGATATTCAACGCGATCTTACTTTGGGTCTTATCGCCTTGGCGGCCTAAGTTCATGTTTTCTATGGAAGCTATTAAAGAAATCTTTCATTTTAGCGCCAATTTAACCGGGTTCAGCGTTCTTAATTATTTGTCTTCCAATCTGGATAAATTAATAATCGGTAAATTGCTGGGAGCGGAGATCCTTGGATATTATACTTTAGCATACAAGATAATGATCTATCCGTTACAGAATATATCGGGAGTTATCGGGAAAGTCATGCTGCCTGCTTTTTCCAGGATAAACACCGAATTCGAAAGAATTAAGACTGCTTATTTAAAAATGTTGAGGGCGATCTCTTTAATAACTTTTCCTCTTATGTTAGGGTTGTTTGCCGTTGCCAATGAATTTGTTACTATCGTCTGTGGAAAGCAGTGGCAGCCCGTGGTCGATATTATAAGGATATTCTGTTTCTGCGGATTGTTTAAATCAATCGGAACTACGGTAGGAACGATATATTTGTCCAAAGGCAGGGCGGACCTGCAGTTCAAGCTTGAGTTTTTGAATATCGCTGTTATATTCCTTGCTATAATCCTGGGGGTAAGGTGGGGGATTATCGGGGTGACGTTGTTCCTGACCGTTCAGTCAATATTCTGGGTATGCCTGAATTTATATTTTGTGGTCCGGTTAATTCATTTAAAAGCGTCTTCGCTGTTTTTTGAATTGATTAAGCCATTTGTTATTTCTTTGATCCTTTGTTTTTCTATGATAATCGCCGGTCGGATTATAATTATCTCTAATTTAAGGTCATTAATGATTTTCGCCGTTTTATGCGGATTTGGATATATATTTATGCTTTGGATAAGCAAAGAACTTAGTATCGAGAAAAATAAGATTAAATTCGGATTTATGCAATAATTAAATTTAAACTAAAATGCCGGGAATTATTGGATTCGCTAACTCAAAATTGCCGTTAGAAGCTAAAACTGATATCCTGCTTGGGATGCAGAACATCATAAGCTATGCGGATTTTTATGTTAAAGACGGCTTATTTTCTGATAATAATGTTTCGTGTACGAGGGTGCATATAAATGTTATCCAGAAGAAGCCGCAGCCGTATAACGACTCGGGGGTATATATATGGTTGGACGGAGAGCTTTATAACCAAGCGGAGCTATCTCCGGCTGATCATGGGGTGTCGGATCCCGAGCTTATAGCTAAGCTTTACCGCAATAGCAAAGATTTCTCGTTCCTTAAGAAAGTAGACGGCATTTATTCCGCCGTTATCTATGATTCGGTTAAGTCTAAGGTCTATATTCTTTCTGATAGATATGGATTGCGGCATATTTATTGGGGTTTTCTGAATAACAGCCTGGTTTGGAGTTCAGAGGTAAAAGCTTTTCTGAAACTCCGGGATTTCAGCCCGCGGATCAACGGCGCGTCAATAAAAGATTTCTTCTCTGCCGGATTCCTGTTAGAGGACAGGACATGGTTCGAGGGCGTAAAATTGCTGCCTTCCGGCACGGTGCTTACTTACGATCTAAGAACAAAAGAAGTATCTACTGACCGGTATTGGTGGTGGGATAACATAAAGACGATCTCCGGGGAATGCCGCGAAGACGAGATTACCGAGGAATTGGAACGGCTATTCCGTAATGCTGTTGGTTTGCGCTGCCGGGCGAATGAGAAGATAGGGCTTACATTGAGCGGGGGATTGGATTCCAGGGCGATACTTGCGGCTTTACCTAAAGACGCGTCGCCTGGAGCGGCGGTAACTTTCGGAAAAAAAGGCTGTGATGATATAAAAATAGCGTCAAGAGCCGCGAAAGCAAAGGGAATAAAGCACTACATTATTGAAATGAACGGCAAGAACTGGTTCCTGCCAAGGATCGAGGGCGTTTGGTGGACGGACGGCCAGAAGAACCTTCGGGATATGAACGGCCTTGCCGGCCTTGTTAAGACTCGCGGGATGTTTGAGATTAATCTTGATGGTTTGGCCGGTGATGCTTTGATCGGAGGTTCGTATTACTTCAGTAAACTATGGCCGTCCCATGAATTATGGGATTGCAGAATAAGAAGATTCACGGTGATGGGGCAGATCATGCGGGAGAAGTATTTGCAACAAAGATTCCCATTTTACGATAATAAATTTCTTGAATTCGCGTTGTCTATTCCTGCCGAATTGAAGAAAAGGTCCTATATTTATAATAAAATGCTTTTACGCGCTTTTCCTGCTTTATTCAGGACTATACCGTGGCAGACAACAGGATTTCCGATCTCGTATCCACCTTCGGTTGTCCGGTATGCTAATGCTTTGATGCGTATCCAGGACAAGTGTTGTAATTCTATAGGGCTTCCCAAGTTTAGTTTCTATTACTCTGGGAATAATCATTACTTCATGGATTGCCGGAATTGGCTGCTGCAGGAACCGGCGAAATCAATGGTTGATATGTTATTGACCGGTAAAAATACGCTATACGGAGATTTTATAAATCGCAGCGATGTGATTAATAATTGGGAAGCTCATCAAAAAGGCCGGGATAAGTCCCAGCTGATATGCCTATATGCGACTTTCGAGATCTGGTTAAGGCAGGTCTTTCGGAATGAGTTTAAAGATAAAATGATAGCTTAGCCCGGGATAGTGAACAGTGATGGAAATCTTGCGAAAAAATATTAAGAATATAATTGAGAATATCTGGGAACGGCATTTTTTGAACAGGGGCCCGTTAAAGTTAAGAGAAAGAACAAAGGTTCTTTTGATATTTCCGTCAGGCCTCGGAAACACTGTATTAGCGGTTGGGGCGGTCAAAAGCTTAATACAGGGGTTCCCTAAGGCGGTTCTTTCTGCTGTTTATTTCCAGAAGCCTACAAGGGAGATGCTGGATATACTGGGTTATTTCAGAGATGTCCGTTTTTATGACGTTCAAGGCAAATTCCGCGATAAAGTTCTGTTCTTTTTCTTTTTGCTTAAGAATAGGTTCGGGATCGCAATTTCTTTCTTTAATGGGGCGGATTATAAATTCAATGTCCTGCTTTATTCAGCTTGTATCCCATTGCGTCTGGGATTCGATCTGCGCAGCCCCTTAAAATTTAAAGTTTCGCCGTTATTTTTGTCGCATACCGTAAGATATGACGATAAAATATCGGAGTTCGAGAATAATCTGTCGCTGGTCGATAAACTGGGTATTCCGCTTGTAAGGTCTGTAAATTTCTACGTTCCTAAAAGCGTTATTACCGGCTCTGAAAGGATAACTGTCAGGATAGGTATGCATGTGGGAAGAAATAATCCTGCAAGACCGGGGTTATCTTTGTCTTCTTTTGTCGAGATCATGGAGGGATTGCTGAAATATCCGTTCTCTGTATATGTTTTCGGCGGCAGAGAAGAAACGGGTTATTCCGGAACGATCAAAAATAATTTCGGCGATCGCGTTACTGATTTTATCGGAAAGCTTGACTTTAAGGAGACCATAGGCCGCATCGCGGGAATGGATCTATTTGTCAGCAATGATACCGGATTGATGCATATCGCAGCATCACAGGGCATCCCTTTGATCGCGATATTCGGGCCGACGGATACAATTAAGAGCGCGCCTGTTGCTAAGAGCCCTGGTCAGGTACGTATAATTACCAGAAATCTAAGCTGTTCGCCGTGCTATCCCGATCAGCCTGCGAAAGCGTGCGCAGGGCGGAATGATTGCGTTTCTAAGATCTCTTCCGAGTCGGTTATTAATGAAATATTAAACATGGTCAATCGTGCGGAGAGCCTTAATAATCAGCCAAAACAATAAATGAAGCCGCGTCTTTTAGTGATTACAGAATATTTCTACTGCCCCGAAAGGGTAAACCACCGGAATGTCGGCGGCGGAGGAATTTCGGAATATGGGCTGTTAGATTTTATAAGCCGTGATTTTGAGATACATGTGGCTTCTAATATGCCTGATGAAGATAGCGCTGTTGTAAAGGAACACTTTATTTTTCATAAGATAAATTTGAATAAAATTCCTTACGCCGGGGTTATCAATGACTGTATTGTTAAGGCCGCGTTCAAGGAACAAGGCAGGGAAATTATACGCAAGATTTCGCCGGATTTTATCATGGCGGGCACTATATTATTGAGCGCCGGGGTTCATTTAGCGAAAGAATCGCGGATCTCGTCTATCGGAAGCATAAGGGCTTATGAGAATTTTTACGATGATTCTCTATACGGGAGCAGTCCGTTAATAAGAAAACTTGATACCGCTCTGCGCTCGGTTTTCTTTAAACGCCAAGATGCCTGCGCGATCAGGGATGCCGATATCGTTCTGACAAACAGTATTTTCATGCAGGAGATGGTAAGGAAATATTTTCATGCCGGATCGGAGGTCATATATCCTCCTTTCGTCGCGGATAAGTTTACTGGTATTCCGGCTTCTAAGGGCAAAGTCCTGGGTTTTATCAAACCGGAGCCGTCTAAAGGGTTGGATATTGTTCTGCGGATCGCTGAACAAATCCCCGACGTGCGGATACTTTGTTTCGGGACGCCCCCGGAGAATGCATCGGCAATTTCCGGAAAATATCGCAATATCGAGTTTATGGGGTGGAAAAGCGAACCACGCGAGATCTATTCCCGGATCAAGATCCTGCTGGTTCCTTCAATATGGCCGGAACCTTTCGGCCGGGTCGCAGTCGAGGCTTTAAGCGCCGGAGTAGTCCCGATTGTGGCTGATCGGGGAGGGTTGCCTGAAGCTGTCGGTTATGATCCTGAATTGATCGTGCCCGATCTATTTAATGTAAAAGAATGGATATCAAGAATAGAGAAATTTCTTATTGAGCCGCAGAGTTACGAGTCGGCTTTGCGCAAAGGAAAAACCTTAATAGGAAAGTTTGATATCTTTAACCAGGGCGATAAGTTTAAAACAATCTTAATGGATAAGTTATCCCAAAAAGCAGTTTTATAATTATTCTTAGCCATGAAAATAACTAGTATGCCGGTAGGAAAGATATTGATAACAATGCTGATAGCGATGTTTGTCAGCTTTCCTTTATCTTTGGGCGGATATTTCGCGTTCTTTAACCTTTTACTTGTTTTCGGGATATTGCTTTTTTTATTCTGCCTTCAGATATCTTATCTGCGCCTTATGCAGATCCTGGTTGTAGCTTTTATCTTTCTTCCGGTGCATTACGTGCCGGCTTTGAGCCTGTTTAAATTTATTAATCCTTTGACCTTTCTGGGAGGAGTTCTAATAGTAAAGAGTTTTTTCGATAAGATCATGTTAAACAAAGGCCCCTGGTGCCAGAAACTGGAGAATATCGATAAGGTTTATTTCTTCTTTCTTGTCTCAGTGAGTATATCGACTTTTTTCGCTATAAGTAAACTGGGCGCTATCAATTGGATCTTCGCTTCTATTGTTATCGGGTATGTTCCTTATAAGGTAGTAAGGAATCTGGAAAGGGAGGAATTAATAAGGCTTATCCGGACATTGGTTATAATGGGCGCTTTATGCGCTGTGGAGGGGCTCTGGGAATATTTCTCCAAGCATAGTATTTTAATGCGTTCGTCGCCTGAAAGATTGACATCTTTGCTGGGATATCCTCTCGCCAGCGGGTTATTGTTCGCCATTATGTTCCCGTACAGTTTATTTTTATACTCATCTACTAAAGAGAGAAAGTTTATCGCATGCGCGGCGGCTTTTTTCATCGCTATCATCTTGACCCAGGCCAGGGGAAGCTGGATCGCTTTGATGACCGGAGTGCTATTCGTTCTTCCTTTGGTCCCGGTGAAAGAAAAGATCCGTTTGATTGTTGTAGGCGTCATGGTTTTTGCTACGATCGCAGCAGTTCCTTTATTACGCCATACTATTGACTCACGTATTCACGAACGCGAAGTGCAGCGTTATAGTTCCTGGGATATCCGTTTTAGATCGATCCCCGTAGCTTTGAGGATCATCGAAGACAAACCTCTTTTCGGCGGAGGGCCGTTTAATGCTGGAAGATTTAAGAATACTTTTGCCACAAATAAAATCATCCGTAATACAACGTTCGAGAACGCATATTTGGGCTTTTTGGTGGATTATGGGATTATAGGATGTATCCTTTTATTCAGTATTTTTATTATGGTTCTGCGCAGATTGATATTGACACCGCAAAGCCGTATTTATTATGGCCGGGTAAAATTCTTCGCTTTATGGAGCATATTGACGATGTTTATGAACTTCGTGACGTTTAATTTCGATGAATTCCGCGCGTTCAGTTTTGTCCTTTGGTTTTTTATGGGGATCGCTATTGCTTTAACTTCTTTTAAAGCGTTGCCTCCGGATAAAGAGATATCATGAGAATTCTGGTAGTTACCCATACATTTTTTCCTGTTGTCGGAGGGGCAGAAGTCGGAATACATGAGATCTATTCCCGGATCGGAAAGAAACATGAGGTTTTAATACTGGCTCCCCGAATGGGAAATGTTGTAAACCGGAAGTTCGGGGGCAACGACCAAGGTTATGTTGAGTCCGGATATAAAGTCATCCGTTTTAACAATTCTTTAAAGGTTCCTGAATGTTTTAAAAATATCCTGTGGGGGATCATTCCTCCTGTTTCTTTCTCGATGGCGGTATCTGTTTTGTTGAACGTCAAACGTTTCAAGCCGGATGTTGTTAACTTCCAGTTTTTTAAACATACTGGTCTTGCGGTTATCTTGCTTAAGCTCTTTACTAAAGTCCCGGTGGTTTTAAGCTTAGTCGGAAGGCATGATGTTTTGTGCAAAAAGACTCCTTTTTTCTGGAGGGTTTACCTTAAGTTGATAGTAAGCTTATGCGATAGAGTTACAGCCAATTCCGGATTTTATCTTGATTATAAAACTTTACCTAATCTGAGCGTAATTCCATATGGAGTAGATTGCAACCGTTTTTCCGGTTCGCTGTCTTTAGGCAAACAAATGCGGGAAAGACTGGGGCTCAAGGATGAACAGAAGATCCTTTTTACCGTTCAACGCCTGGCGGTTGAAAAACGCGTTGATGTTACCATAGAAGCAATGAAAGAGATCGCTGCCGAGTTTCCCGATTGCGTCCTTTTAATAGCGGGGAAGGGCCCGGAATATGATTCTTTACGGAAAGTAGCCGCGGACTGCGGCGTAGAGGGGAATGTGCGTTTCCTGGGGTATGTCTCCCGGGCCGATCTGCCTGCTTTCTACGCTTGCTGTGATATTTTTGTGTTCCACTCGCTTTTCGAAACGTTCGGCGTGGTATTCGCTGAAGCGTTCGCTTCCGGCAAACCGGTTGTTTCGGTGAATACAACGGCGATCCCTGAGATAATAATCGATAATTATACGGGATTGCTGGTCCCGGCTCTGGACCCGCGCCAATTCGCCGGCGCTGTCTTAAGATTGTTAAAAGACAATGAACTGTATTCAAGGATCTCCCTGAATGTCCGCAAAGCAGCCGTTGAAAAATATAACTGGGATATTATTGCTGATAAATATAATGTTCTATATTTGGATATTCAGAAAGGAAAACGGAAAAGTCATTTTTGTTAATTGTTTTCTTGATAACTGCAAGCTCCCTTTATGAGAATACTTCTGATCAATAAATTCTTTTATGTCAAGGGCGGACCGGAGAGATACCTTTTCTCGCTTTCCGATATCTTAAAGGCGAACGGCCACCAGGTGGCTTATTTTTCGATGCAAAACGAGAAAAACGCCTCCACAGAGTGGAGCAGGTTCTTTGTCGATAACGTGGAATATAATAAAAAGCTCAACCCCGCCGAGCAGATAAAAATATTTTTTAATACGCTGTATTCGTTCGAGGCTGAAAGGAAATTGTCGGGACTAATAGACGTTTTTAGGCCGGATATAGCCCATTTGCAGAATTACCACCATCAGCTCTCGCCGTCGATATTGCATGCGCTGCATAAGAAGAAAGTCCCGGTTGTCGCTAAATTACCTGATTACAAAATGGTTTGTCCTTCTTATGAAATGTTGAATCACGGCAAAGTTTGTGATATCTGTAAATCCGGGCGGTTTTATCATTGTTTAACTACGAAGTGTTTTAAGAATTCTTTTTCCCAGAGTTTACTTGCCACTCTGGAAAGCTACCTGCATCATTCTATCCTTGGGTCTTATCGTTTTGTGAATACATATATCTGCCCGAGCAGGTTCATATTAGGCAAAATAAAAGAAATGGGATTAGGCGGCAGGTCCGTTTACCTGCCGAATTTTATCGATACGCGTAAATTCCAGCCTTACCAAACGGATAGCGCGCGTTTTACAATAGTTTATTGGGGAGCCTTAAGCAGGGTGAAAGGGATCAATACCCTGGTCAGGGCGGTTCAGGATTTAGATGTGGATGTTTGGTTAATAGGGGATGGCCCTATCAAGGGGGAGCTTGAGAAAAAGGTTAAGGGGAATATCCGGGCGAAGATCAGATTGCCCGGCCATTTGAACGGAGAAGCGTTATTTAATTTGATCAAAAGCGCATCGGTTGCAGTCTTGCCCTCGGAATGGTATGAAAATAATCCTAACTCGGTGCTTGAGGCTTTCGCTTTCGGAAAACCGGTAATCGGGGCAAGGATCGGCGGTATCCCGGAATTAGTCAAAGATAGCGTTACCGGTTTGACTTTTGAACCGGGTAATGCCGAAGACCTGAGTTCCAAGATATTATATTTAATGAATAACCGCGAAAAGGTGCTTGAGATGGGAAAGAATGCTCGTGTGTTCGTAGAGGATGAATTCAATGCTGAAAAACATTATCATAGTTTGATGGAGATATATGAGAGTGTTATTTAACAGAAACGTTTGCCGGATCTTTGTTTTGTTGTTTCTTACCGCGTGCGGCGGAAAAATATCTTTTGCCGGCGAGGCGGTGATCAACATCGATTGCAGTAAGGAACTGGGAAGGGTAAATAAAAATATCCTGGGCAGCAATATGATCGGGTATGACCCTTCTACTTATGAAAACCGGAGTAAAGAGTATTACGGATATTCCGATTTCGGCGGGGGGGTATGGGATCCTTCCAGGAAAGAAGCGGTAGAAGCGCCGATGGCGTTGGCAAGGCAGGCCGGGATCAGTATGTTAAGGTTTCCCGGCGGGTGCGGTTCGCACTGGTATGACTGGAAGAAGGCTATCGGTAAAAGTCGGGTTCATTTCTTATACGGAATAGACGAATTTCTCAAGACGTGCGCAGAAATAGGGGCTGAGCCGGTTATTACTGTCAGCACTTTTACCGGTAGTGAGCAGGATGCGGCTGACCTGGTCGAGTATCTTAACGCGCCTGACGATGGGGCTCATCGATGGGCCGCTGAACGCGCCAAGAACGGGCATAAAGAGCCGTATGGCGTTAAATATTTTGAGATCGGCAATGAGGACTGGCACGGCAACCACCGGGATATAAAAAAAGTCTCACCGGACCAATATGCCATGAAATACCTGAAATATTTTACCCGGATGAAAGCGGCGGACCCGGAGATACAGATCGGGGCGATCCTTTTTACCCGGGTTTGGAATAATGAGCTAATAGAGGTTATCGGCGATAAGGTCGATTTCGGAATAATCCACAGATACCCTTCCCCCGGGGTTTCTACGGAACAATTGCAGAAAATGGACTCAGAGGAAATATTCCGGATCACGCTGGCGGTCCCGGAATTAAGCGTGGCGCCGTTGTTCCAGGAAACCGGGGAGTTTTTAAGACGTAAAACAGGCCGCAGTATCCCCTTGGCGGTAACCGAGTATAATACTTTGTTCGTCCAGGACAAGCCTGTGAAGTATAGATTTTGTTTGGGAACGGCGCTGGTCAACGCCGAGATGATAAGGATTATGCTCCGGCCGGAAAACAATGTCTTATTCGCCAATCAATGGGAATTCTGTAATTCCTATTTCGGAGCTATTGCCAATGATTTTGACGGAACTGCTAAGAGCCTGGGCCATCCGTATTATAAAAGGCCGAATTATCTTGTGCAGCAACTGTTTTATGAACATTTCGGTTCGGAATTAGTCGGCTTGAATATTAATTGCGGGATATATTCTTTATCCGAAGAAACGCCGTTTGTAAAGAAGTCATTGGGACAGGCGGGGTTCAGTAAGACCGTCGGAAGCGATTTATTGGATAAGGAATGGACAATTAAACAAATCGACGGCGTCGTTGTTAAGGTTGAAAATGGAGTTTTAAAAGTGGATTTTATTGAACCTAAGAACTACGACTTTTATCAGGCGGTAAAACGGGCTACGGTCACTGCGGGTAAATATTATAAGGTTTCCGGATACCTGAAAACCGATGGGATCGATGATGAAGACGGAGTCTGCCTGGAGATCCAGGATGATAGGGGCTGGAACGCTACGCATTGGGCCGTGGATACGGATAAATTGAAGGGAACTCACGATTGGCAGTATGTCGAGGCTGTTTGCCGGGCGCCCGCCGGAGCTGATTCGTTGAAAGTTATGGCCCGCCGGGATAACGACGGTTATCCGGTATCCGGCAGGGCGTATTTTAAGGATGTTAAGCTGGAAGAATTGATACTTACGCGCGATAAACTTGACATTCCGGTCCTTACGGCTACAGCCAGCGTAAACAGGGACAGGACTAAATTATATTTGATTGTCGTCAACAGGGATCTTAGATCAGTTGTTAAGGCCTCTATCGTTTTGAATGGTTTCATCCCCGCATCTTCAGCCGGCGTTTGGATCTTGAACGGGCCTTCCATAGATTCGACAAATGAGAGGCGTGATAATGTGAGAATCAGGCATAAGACGGTCAGGACCGCTAAAGATATATTATCGTTCGAATTTGAACCGCATTCAGTAACGGCGTTAGAGTTTAAAATAAGCAAATAAGCTGCCGCCGGTATGCTTACTAATTGGAGATAAAGCAATGAAAAAACAGGTTTTGCCTAAGGAAATATGCGTTATTGTAACATACCGTTGTAACGCCCGTTGTAACATGTGCAATGTCTGGCAATATCCCACTAACGCGGTTGATGAGATTACCCCGGCTGTTATCGATAAGCTGCCCGGCGGACTGGATTTTGTCAATATAACCGGGGGAGAGCCTTTTATCCGCCAGGATATCGCTGAAATTATAAAAGTCGTTAAACCGAAAACCAAAAGGATCGTTATCAGCACGAACGGTTTTTTTACGGAGAGGATCATTGAGCTTTGTGAGAAATACCCTGATCTGGGGATAAGGATCAGTATTGAAGGGCTGCCTAAAACTAACGATACGGTCCGGGGGATAAAGGACGGATTCGACCACGGGATGCGGACATTGTTGGCCTTGAAGGATATGGGAGTTAAAGATATCGGTTTCGGAATGACCGTTCAGGATGTAAATTGCGGAGATCTGCTGCCGCTTTACCAGCTTTCCGAGGCGCTGGGATATGAATTCGCGACCGCCACTCTGCATAATTCGCAATATTTTCATAAATACGATAACAAGATCGGAGATAAAGATAAAGTTTGCCATGAATTCGCGAAACTTGTAACCGCGTTATTGAAGTCGAGCGAGATAAAGAAGTGGTTCCGGGCGTATCTTAATTACGGCCTTATGAATTATATTCATGGAAACAAAAGATTGTTGCCATGCGGGATGAGTTCCCAGGCGTGTTTTCTTGACCCGGTGGGCGATATTATGGCTTGTAACGGGATGCTTGAGAAGTTATCCATGGGTAATCTAAAGATGCAGACTTTCGAGGAAATCTGGAATAGCGCGCAGGCGGAAGTTGTTCGCCGCAAAGTTGCGGAATGCACGAATAACTGCTGGATGACCGGAAGCGCCGTTCCGGCAATGAAAAAGAACCTGATCGTCCCCGCGATGTGGGTTTTAAAGAATAAGATCCGCGTGATGCTGGGGAAAGAACCGGAAATCTGTTTTAACGATAAAAAGGCCGTGTAATTTGTCGAAAGAATTGAAGTATAGGTTGTTATGGATGGCCGGGTCGGTTTTTGCTTTCTTATTTTATTTCTCCGGCATGGCCGCCTGTTATCTCTTCTTCCGCAGGAAGCTGGCCAAAAGTTTCCGGCTGGCCGTTCTTACTTATCATCAAGTGAACTGCGGCGCGGTTGACCGCGATATCGGGGTTTCTTTAAACAATTTTATCCGACAGATGGATTATTTATCCAGGGAATATGATGTTATCAGCGCCGCGGACTTGAGCGAAAGGCTTAATGGGAAGGATCTGCGTCTGGCCCGCGATACGGTAGTGATAACTTTTGACGACGGGTACGGGGATAATTATTCGAATGCTTTACCGGTTCTGCGTAAATATGGATTACCGGCGGTGGTTTTCTTGATCGTGGATAAGATCGGGGCTCCGGGAATGCTGGGGATCGATGCGATAAACGAAATGTCCGCGTCGGGGATCAGTTTCGGTTCGCATACTTTTTCTCATCCTGTTTTAAGCGGTTTGTCCAGGGATTCCCAATATCATGAGATAAACGGTTCCAAGAGCGCGTTGGAGGATAAAACCGGCAAGAAAGTGGATTTTTTCGCTTTTCCGAAAGGTAAAAAGAAGGATCTTAATTCCGCCTGCCGGGAATTTGCCCGTTCCGCCGGATATAAGCTGGCATTTACAACCGAGAACGGCAGCGTGGAAGCGGGGAATGATCTTTTTGACCTGAAGAGGATCGGGATACGTGATTGCCCATTGTTCGTTTTTAAAGCCCGTTTATCGGGAATATTCGAGTCGAAATTTCTTATGGCGGCGCGTAAACTGACAGGGATATCATAAGATGAGGATCGCGGTAGTAGGGACAAGAGGTTTTCCTAACGTGCAGGGCGGGGTTGAAGTCCATTGCGAGAATCTTTATACCCGCGTTGCCCGGAGCGCGGAGGTATTTGTTTTTACCCGGGCGCCTTACGTCGATGGATCGGTCAAGGAATTTAAAGGAGTCAGGTTAATATCTCTGCCGGCGGTTAAGAATAAATTTCTCGAGGCTTTCTTTCATACACTGTTTGGAGTATGCAAGGCAAGGAGTTTAAACCCGGATATCTTGCATTTTCAGGGCATAGGGCCTTCATTCTGGATCCCCCTGGCCAGGATCCTTGGCATGAAGGCCGTTCTAACTACGCACGGTCAGAATTATAAACATCTTAAATGGGGAAGAGCCGCGAAAGTTTTCCTTAGATTCTGTGAAAGAGTGGGGATGAATTCGGCCGATAAGATAATCGCTATCTCTCGAGTGATCTCGGAAGATATCCGGAAAGATTACGGCAGGAATGCGGTGGTTATCCCTAATGGCGTGGAAATTCCGTCTCCGGTAACAACTGATGAAGCTCTGGGGAAATACGGTTTATCTGCCGGTAAATATATTCTCACCGTCGGCAGGTTTGTTCCGGAAAAAGGGTATCATGATCTAATTGAGGCGTTCCGGGAGAAGGCGCGGGGGGGAATGCCCCAGGGACAGTCCTCTTTGCGCGGCGTATCGGGTTTGCCGGAGGCAGGGGCAGTCCCTTTCGGGTGGAAGCTGGTGATCGTGGGGGATGTAGATCATGAGGATGCTTATAGCCGCAGGTTGAAAGAGGAAGCGGGGAAGGATCCGCTGGTTGTGTTAACGGGTAAATTGAGCGGCCGCCCTTTGCGGGAATTATACAGCCACGCCGGATTGTTTGTTCTTCCGTCGTATTATGAGGGTCTGCCGATCGTGCTGCTTGAGGCGATGAGTTATGGATTATCCTGTATTGTTTCGGATATTCCGGCCAATAAGGAGTTGGATCTGGGGCAAGAGAGATATTTCGAACCGGGTGATGTCCATGCCCTCGCGGTTAAAATGCGGGAATTCATCGGTAAACCGTTAAGTTCTGAGGAAAAGAAGGCGGAGATCGATAAGGTCCGGGAAAGGTATAACTGGGATAAGATCGCGGGACAAACTTTGGCAGTTTATAAAGATTTGCTGAAAAGATGAAGAATATCGCCGGTATAAATAAAGAGTCTATTTTAAAATGGCTGCCCTGGGGCTTGTTGGCATTGGTGTATTCGCCGGTTTTGAACGAACTTTATCGCGGGCGCTGGGAAGATATAGATTATACGCACGCTTATTTTATTTTACCTGTTTCTATCTGGCTGGCTTGGAGGAAGAGAAAGCAGATTAAAGAAATATCATCTGCGGAAGCCGTCTCCAGGGGCGGGATAGTCATTTGGGCCGATATATGGATGATACCTTTGATATTGGGATCATTTTTGCTTTTATTGGGCTGGCGCAACGATTATTTGATGTTGTCTTCTATTTCTTTGATCCTGTTTTTATCCGGCATGATCGGGTATTTGTATGGCTGGCAGGTGGTAAAGTTGTTGAAATTCCCCCTTTTATACCTGTTCCTGATGGTCCCGCCGCCTATAGGAGTACTGGACAGTATTACTCTTCCGATGCGCAATTGGATATCGATACTGACTGAAGGGATATTGAAAGGACTTCATTACCCGATTGTCCGCGATGGGCTTTTATTGTCTATCGGCGGGCATGAGATCTATATGGGCGCGCCGTGCAGCGGTTTCCGGTCGTTGATCACGATGATCGCCCTGGGGCTGGTTTACGCCTATGTTATCAAGGGGCCGTTTAAGAAAAAGGCATTGTTGGTTGTTTCTGTTATTCCTCTGGCCCTGTTGGGAAATCTGGCGCGGGTGGTTTCGATGTGCTTAGTGACGTTCTACTTCGGCGACGGAATAGGGCATACGTATCATGATTATTCCGGGTATGTTATTTTTCTGGTTTTGATCGCGGGGCTGGTCGGTATAGAAGTCTGGCTGAATAAAATAATGAAAAAATGAAGAATATACGATATTACATAATTGTTGGATTGTTTATTATAACGGCGGTTGTTGTTTACGGATCGCCAAAGACTAAATATGCCAGCCCGGATGTGCTTTCTAAGCTTGATGTGCCGGAGGCTACGGCGGAATGGAGAAGCAGGGATGTTTCGGGAAGTCTCGATGTCCGGGATATGCGCTATAATTTCATCAGCCGGGTATTCGCCAGGGTGTACGCTAACAGGTACGGCGAGCGCCTGCTGTTTCTTATCCTGGACGCGGGTAATTTTCATCATCCTAAGGTGTGTTTCAGTTCGTCAGGAGCGAAGGTGGTGGAGATGGGTGACGCTTCATTGACCGTGGGGAAGCGTAAGGTGCAGGCGCATCTTTTGTATACTGAAAAGGACGGCAGGGGAACATTGCTGGTATATTGGATCTGTATCGATAAGAAATTGACTGATTGGACCGGCCAGAAAATAACCCAATTGTGGTATTCAATGTTTAACCGGCAGAAAACCGGCTATATGGTGCGGTTGGAAATTCCCGCGTATTCTATGGATAGCGTTTCTGAGTCTCTGAGGTTGGCGCAGGAGTTTATTGATTCTATTTCCAGGGAAATGCCGGAGGAGCAGAAAGATTATATTTTCGGCAAATAGCTTGAAATAACAGGGATTAACTGAATAAATGATTTATTTTGTGCCTGAGCGCAGGTTATAGAATAAGAAGCTCATAATAGAGAGGTGGGTATGAAGAAAATTAAGGAACTCCTCCGGAAGTTCTTGCAACCGCTCGGGAACGCGCTCTTTTCCGGCGTAAAGGAGGAAATTGTTACTACCAGGACGCTTTTAATAGATAAGTATATCCGCAGGAATTTGTTTGAAAATCCCAAATATGCCGATACTAAGAAACTGACAAAGTATGAATATCAGGTTTATTCCCAGAACGGGGAAGACGGAATAATCGCCGAAATATTTTCGCGCATTGGCACAACGGATAAGTTTTTTGTGGAATTCGGAGTCTCGAACGGTCTGGAATGTAACAGCCTTTTTCTTCTTCTAAAAAATTGGAAGGGATGCTGGCTGGACGGCGGGAAAGAGAATGTCAGGATGATAAATAAAAAGTTTTTTTCTCTTATCCGGGACGCAAAGCTTTCCATTAAGCAAGCTTTTATTACCGCGGAGAATATTGAGACGCTTTTCGCCGCGCTTGGCGTTCCGCGCGAATTCGATCTTCTTTCTATTGATATCGATGGGAATGATTATTATGTATGGAACGCTATAAAAAACTATTCTCCCAGGGTCGTTATAATCGAATATAACGCGTTATTCCGCCCGCCGGTCGAGTTTTGTGTTAAATATGACGCGGGTAAGAGCTATTCTATCTCCAGCCATTTCGGCGCGAGTCTTAAAACGTTAGAGATCCTGGGGGCGAAAAAAGGGTATAAGCTGGTTGGATGCAATTTCAGCGGAGTGAACGCGTTCTTTGTAAGGGAAGATCTGGCAAAGGATAAATTTCTGGCGCCTTTTACTGCTGAAACTCATTATGAGGATCCGAAGTATTTTCTTTTACGCACTGCCGGTCACAAGAGGGATTTCGGCGAATTCGCCGTTTTTTAGAGATCGATAAGAATTTTTTTAGAGCGACGTTGTAATGACCCCCATGAGCCATATTCTAACTTCAAAACCCTACTTTGTTAATAGGGGTCAGTATAATGCTTTACCTATAATAAAAAAGCCCCGCGTTCGTATGAGCGCGGGGCTTTTGATTTCTTAGATCGAGTTATTTCCCGGTTGGGGACTTTTTCCTGCGGATGGCCAGTAACGCGCCGCCGCCGATAAGGAAAAGGGCGGAGCTGATCGGTTCGGGAACTAAGGTGAAGCTGGTTTCTAGCGTGCCAGAGGATTCCACGTCAGGGTGATAATAATTATAATCAAAGACAAGATACCATGTCCCACCTTCTTTGATTTGATTCCAAGTGTACTCAACATCGTTGATGTCATAGTAGGTAAGAGAATCGAGGTTATACCAGGATTCTTGGGATTCTGTTTTTGTGAAAGATTTTGATGAGAAATAGATGTCGTAGTTTTCACTTGTAGGCGAAGTGATCGACGCGCCAGTTTTGCTTAAAGTGTTGGCAAGGGCTCTGTTGAGATACGCGTAAATCGCGTTCTCCATTGAGAATTCTGATTGGGCTGAGCCGCCTTGAGTGGCGCTTACATAAAGATCAGGCGTTGATTCAGCTCGAGCGGGAGTCAGACTGAATGAGGGGATAGCGAAAGTGAGGAAAGAGGCGCATAGCAATAGCGTGGTAAGATGTTTTTTCATTTTCACTCCTGATCGAGAGAGTTCTGTAAATTAGTAACTTCGTTAATTACCCAGAGTTTTTTGTCGCAAGAGGATATATTATCTCAATTAGTAAACACTTTGTCAATGTTTTTCTTATTGTTTCCCTTCAGGAATTTTGGAGCAAGTTTTTATTAATTGTTTATCTAAGATAAAGTTATTTTTGTATTCTTTTTCTACGGATAGACAGTAACGCGCCGCCGCCGATGAGAAAAAGAGCGGAGCTGATAGGTTCGGGAGTCACGGTGAAGCTGGATTCCACGGAGCCGTTGGACCCGGCATTAGGATAAGAGTATTTATAGGTAAAGTCAAGATACCATACCCCTTCATTTTTGATCTGGCTCCAGGTGTACTCAACATCGTTGATATCGTAGTAGGTGAGAGAATCAAGGTTATACCAGGAGTCCTGGGAATTTGTTAAATCGTAAGATTTCGATGAAAAATAGATGGTATAGTCGTCGCCTGTGGGTGAAGAGATCGACGCGATAGTTCTGCTTGAAGTGTCGGCGAGGGCGCGGTTAAGATACGCGTAGATCGCGCTTTCCATTGTGTATTCTGTCTGGGCTGAGCCGCCTTGAGTAGCGCTTGTATAAAGATCGGGCGCTGACTGGGCTTGAGCGGAAGTGAGAAAAGAAAAACATAGTAATGACGCGATAAGATATTTTTTCATGCTTGCTCCTAAGTGATATGACTGTTTTTGTTAATGAACCAATGAAAAGGAATTATCTCAGATCGGGAGTGTTTTGTCAATAATTATTTTAGGTGATTGTCCGGATCTTCTTGGCAACCGGTGTAAGGTATTATTTTGATTTTTTCAGGGCCTGGAGACTTATTTCTTGTTTTGTGGAGGAGCGATAGAAAAATAGCTTGAAAAGCGAAAAAGCGCTGTTCCTGATAATTGGCCGTGCTGTAACTCATTGTGATGTAATGAGATATATACGCATGAAAGCGAAAAAAATAGCGTAATTACCGCTTTTAGGGCCTTTTGCTTAAAAATCGCTGGCGCAGGAGTGTCTGGCAGGGCATACTTTAACTATATATTAAGTAGTTTGATAAAGTATTTAAGAAATTGCAAATAAAGGAGAAGGGAAATGAAAAAGTTAATTTATGTATGCGCGGTTTTGATCGCGGTAATGTTCCTGGTCCCGTTCCGGAGCGCGTCCGCGAGCGAGGATATTACTGTTGAGAGTTCTTCCTCTAAAAGCATCTGGGGAAGCAGCTCTGCCTGGAAATCTATCCAGAATACCCTGGATTCGCTGGGATACAGTTCGATCAACGCGAAAACAGATTACACCACTAACATGTATTGGAATCTTTCAGGGGGAACGGATTTTTCGATCATTTCAGAAAACGCCGACTACGCGAATTATAACGAAATGGGGTATTACCAGGCTAATTCCTACGGCAAGGTTACCACGACCGAGCTGTTCAGCGGTTTGGACACGGCCGGCGCTTCAACCGAAGTTACTATCAACGGCAATTTCGGCCTTTACCTTAATGATATTAACAACCAGAACTGGTACACGAACAGTTATCTGAACAGCAACAGCTGGGCCGGGCCGCAGGTAATAGTTTACACCCTTGAGGACGGCAAATCCTGGCTGGTCTGTTTTGAAGATACGAATATTCTTTCTTCGGATAAGGATTACAACGATCTGATCGTGAATGTGAAAGCCGCTCCGGAACCGGTGTCGGCGGCGTTATTTATCGCGGGCGGCGGGCTGCTCGCGGCTTTAAGGAGAAAAAATAATAAAAAAGGCATTATCAGTTAAAGGAGGAAGTATGAACAAGCGTGTTTTGAGGCAAATTGTTTTGTTAGCGGGGCTTTTTCTCTCCGCGGCCAGTCCGGCGTTCGCTGGTAACTGGTGGTCTTACGATTGGTCGATAGACGCGGTTGAAAACGGATATGGATACGGCAATGTCAGCCAGGCGTATGACCAGATAGCGGTTTGGTATAAATCCGGCGACAGTATGGATAACCCGGTGTTTACCAATTTGACGGATGGATGGACCGCTGTTCAGGATTCTTTGACCAACGCGTATCTTTTGGGGTCGGAGACGACCGGTTCCACTTCTTTTACCCTGAATTTCTACGGGTCGCAGGGGACCTCTAACCTGTTATATATGACTTCGGATGAGGGAACGGTCACCGGAAGATGGTTAGCCACTATTTCCTCCTGCGGCATAACCACCAGGGAATTGACGGCTTGCGAATGGGAGTCGATGGGAGGGGGGAACCCGCTGGTGACCCCGGAGCCTGTAAGCGCCGCTTTGTTTGTGATCGGCGGGGTGGGGCTGTTTTATGTGCGTTACAAGAAAAAGAATGATTTTTTTGACCCGGCGAAGCGCTGAACCCGGCTTAATTACCGCGTAATTTTTGCTCCCGCTTTTTAGAGAATTAATATTTTAACTCTGAAAAGCGGGAGTTTTTTTGTCCCTTTGTTTTTTCTTGGCACAGGCGTTGTCTTCTGTTACAATTATCGTAGTAACAGAGGAGAAGTCATGCGTATCAAGAAATGTTCCTGCCGCCTGCTTGAGGCGCCGCTGAACCAGCCGTTCCGCATCGCTACCGGAGAGCACACCAGTCTTGAGAACGTGTTGTTCACTCTTGAGCTTTCCGACGGGTCCAGGGGATACGGGGAAGCGGGGGTCGCCGCGCATATTACCGGCGAAAGCGTGCCCAAGACGCTGGCTAATCTGACCGCTGCCGCGGGCAAGCTTGCCGGAAAAGAGCTTTCCGCTCTGTTCGCTATTTCGAATTTCCTCCATAACGCTCTGCCGACCAATAGATCCGCTGTCGCCGCCGTGGAAATGAGCCTGATGGACGCGCTCGCGCGGTCGATGAAGCTTCCGCTCTGGAAGTTATACGGCGCCAAACCCGCCCGGTTGTCCACGGACATTACCATAGTTATCGGCGATCTCGAAGAGGCCCGGAAGGCCTGTTTGAGTTATTACCGGTCGGGGTTTCGTAAGTTTAAGATCAAGATCGGCAGGGATTTCGGGTTGGATCTGCGGAGGGTCGCGCTGGTTGCCGGGATGTGCCAAGGCAGTGAGCTTTATCTTGACGCTAACCAGGGGTTTACGCCGAAAGAGATCCTGCGGTTTCTGGGTGAGCTGAAGAAAATGCGTATTACTCCGCAGTTGTTGGAACAGCCGGTGGCTAAGGCGGACTGGGAGGGCTTAAAAGAAGTCGCCCGGAAGTCTCCGGTGCCGGTTTGCGCCGACGAATCCGCTTCGTCTATCGCCGACGTGCTGAGGATAATCAAAGAGAAAGCTGTGCCGGCCGTGAATATCAAGTTGATGAAGACCGGGCTGCTGCACAGCCGGGAGATCGCGTTCTTGTGCCGGGCCAACGGCATCGATCTGATGATCGGCGCGATGATGGAAAGTTCGCTGGCGGCGACGGCTTCGGCGCATATGGCCGCTGGGCTGGGGTGTTTTAAATATATCGACCTGGATACGCCGTTCTTTATCAAGCCGGGGTATGACCGCAACCCGTATTTGAGCCGCGGCGGGGTGTATGACCTGAGCAAGGTTAAGGCGGGGATAGGGATAATTCCTGAATGATCCGGCACCCTGCTGTTATTATAGCTATTCTTATCGCCGTGGAAGCGGCGGTGCTTTTTGTTTCTTCGCGGCGGCGGTTTAAGAAATACTTTTCTTTTTTGCCGCCGGTGTTCTGGATCTATTTTATCCCGATGCTTCTGGCTACGGCCGGAGCGCTGGACTCGAAAAGCCCGGTGTATGGCGTGATCAGCGCGTATCTGCTTCCGGCGAGCCTTGCGCTTTTGCTTTTGTCTTCGGACGTCAGGGCTATCCTGCGGCTCGGGCCCAAGGCGCTGGTGATGATGCTGGCGGGGAGTTTCGGGGTCATGCTCGGCACCTGCGCGGTGATCGCGGTTTTCGGGCACCGGCTCGGGCCGTATGCCTGGGCGGGTTTCGGCAGTCTTTCCGCTTCGTGGATGGGCGGCAGCGCGAATATGATCGCGGTCAAGGAAGCGCTGGGGACGCCGGACGCGGTTTTTACGCCGATGGTCGTGGTCGATACGGTCGTGCCTTATACCTGGATGGGAATTCTTATCGCTATGGCCGGGATGCAGGCCGCGTTCGACCGCTGGAACAGGTCGGACGCCGGGATCCTTAAGGACCTGGCGGAAAAAGTTTCCGTCCAGGAGCGCGGGGCGGAGAAGCCGGGGTTGAAGGTTTTTGGGGCGATACTTTTGATCGCGGTCATTGGGACGGTTGTTTCCTGGCTCGCCTCCGGCATACTGCCGGCCATCCCGAATGTTCTTTCCCGCTACGCCTGGGTGATCATTTGCGTTTCGCTTCTGGGCGTCGGGCTTTCTTTTACCCCGGCGAGGAGCCTGGGGCATAAGGGCGCGACGGATATCGGGTATTATCTGCTTTATTTTGTGCTGGCTTCTATCGGGGCGAAAGCGAGTATCGACCGCTTCGGCGGGATGTTCCTGCTTATCGGGGCGGGGTTTTTGATCATCCTGGTCCACGCGCTGGTTTTGCTGGCGGCGGCGCGCGTTATCCGGGCGCCGCTTTTCCTGGCCGCCGCGGCCAGCCAGGCGAATATCGGGGGAGTCGCTTCAGCGCCTGTCGTTGCCGCAACCTATCAGCCCGGTCTGGCTTCCGTGGGGTTGCTTTTAGCGATCCTGGGGAATATTATCGGAACGTACCTGGGCATAATAACGGGGAGACTATGTTATTTAATTTAAAGGCAAGGAAGTTTTCCAGAGGGGCGCTTTTACATTTCACGGCTTATTGTATTTCATTAATTTGCGTTTCTGTCCTGATCGCTATCGGTTGCGCGCACGCGCCAATCCGTCCGGTTGCGCCTGTTTCCGTCCGTCCGGCCCTGGCGATCACCCGCGCCGAGATGCGGAACCCGGAATTCTGGCTGGGGCGGATCGGGCAGGCGGACAAGGTTATTTTGAGCATTAACCAGGTCAAGCAGTTCAACGCTGAAAACCGCAAGAAAAAACTTATCGTGGACATGGCGTCGTTCGCCCCGGAATATGACGGCAGGGCGCTGGCGCGGTCTTTAACCGGAGAATGGGCGGAGTGCCGCGGTAGAAATCTTTATTTGGGCGGCAGCCCCGCGCCGCAGGCGTTCTGGAAAGAGATCAAAGAGCTGATGGCGCTTGACCGGGTGCCGGAGAATATCCCGGTGCGTTTCGGCTTTATCCTGCGCCGCGCCGAGCAGAGGGTCCTGCCCTCGGACGAACTGCTGGCGGCAAAGCCCGGGGACGTGAATTTCGACCAACTGCAGAACAGCTCGTTCGATACCGGCCAGCCGCTGGCGGTCCTGCACGAGAGCCGCGACGGCAAGTGGGTTTACGGAGCGGGGCAGTCTTCGTCAGGATGGTTCCATAAGGACCTGGTCGCTTTCTGCACCGGCGAGCAGTTCCGTAATTACCTGGGCATGCCTTACGTTACCGTGATCTCGGCGAAAGCCGGTATTTTCCGCGATCCGGAGATGGCCGGGCCTTACGAGACCGTCCGCATGGGGACCCGCCTGGCGCTGGGGCATCTTTCCGCGGCGGCCAATGCCGTGGAGGTCGTCGTCCCGTCCAGGGACAGCCCGGGTAATTTTGTCCCGCTCAAGGCTTACCTCGGCAAAGGCAATGTCGTTTTCGGCCATTTGTCTTATACTTACCGCACGGTCCTGACCCAGGCTTTTAAACTGCTCGACGCGCCGTATGGATGGGGAGGCAGTAACGGGGAACAGGATTGCTCCAGTTTTATGCAGGAGGTTTTCGGGACGGTCGGCATCGACCTGCCCCGCAATTCCGCCGACCAGGTTAAGGCCGGGGAGGGGGTAAAGGATATTTCTTCCGCTGCCCCGGGGATCACTCTTCTGGGCATGAAAGGCCACATTATGCTCTACCTCGGCGAATACGACAACCATCCCTATGCCATTCACGCGGTCTGGTCGTATCGCAAGCCTACCGTTAAGGGGGAGCAGGTCATCAAGATCGGCAAGGTCGCGGTCACTCTGGCCGACCTGGGCCGGGGCTCCAGCAAAGGCTCCTGGCTTCAGCGCGTGAACGCCATAAGGATAGTCAGGTAACCGGTCGCCTTGTTTGCCACCTCCACACCGGGTGTGGAGGTGGTCAATATTTTTTCTTGACAAGTAATATTAAAGAAGTTATTATCATACATAAGGATACCTGCCTATGGGCAGGCGGCCCACCTGCCACATTAGTTTCAATTAAACCGTGCCTGATATCGTGGAAGCCTTTTTTTTACAATCCCAAAATATTTTAGCGCCGTTGAAGTTGAAAATACGGATGAATATATAGTATAGTTTCCCTCACAGCCAACCTTTTATAATTTCCATGCATAAGTTTTTCCAGAATGGTTAGACCCAGGCTGTTTTTGATCGACGCCACGGCTTTTTGTTACAGGGCTTTTTATGCCATCCGCGGGCTTTCGACTTCGAACGGGGAGCCGACTAACGCGGTTTACGGGTTTTTGCGGATATTGCAGAAGATCTTGAAGGATGAGAAGCCGGAGATGGCCGCGGTGTGTTTTGACGTTTCCCGCAAGACGTTCCGCCAGGAAAAGGACGCGGAATACAAGAGCAACCGGGTGGAAATGCCCGCGGAGCTGAAAAGCCAGATCCCGGTGATCAAAGAAATGGTCAGGGCTTACGGGATCCCGATCTTTGAGCTGGAAGGTTTCGAGGCGGACGATATTATCGCCACTTTGGCCGCGAAAGCGGGGCTTAAAGGCGTCGCGGTGACCATAGTCAGCGCGGATAAAGACCTCCTGCAGTTGGTGGACGAGAATACTCTGGTCCTTAATCCCCAGAAAGACGAGAACGCGGTTTTTGATATTGCCCGGGTGGAAGAAAAGTTCGGCCTTAAACCGGCCCAGGTGGTTGACCTGACCGCGCTCACCGGAGACGCCGTGGATAATATCCCGGCGATCAAAGGCGTGAGCGTTAAAAAGGCCGGGGAACTGCTCAGGCAGTTCGGGTCTTTGTCCGGGATATTCGGGAACCTGGAACAGGTCGGCCCGGAGAAAGTCAGGCTGGCTATCCGGGATAACCGCCAGAGGATCGAACTGAACCGGGAATTGGCGGAGCTGCAGAAAGACGCCGGAGTGGAATTTTCTCCGGAGAATTTCCGCGCGGCCGAGCCGGACTACCAGGCGCTGTTCAAGTTATTCAAGCGGCTGGAATTCAAGGCCATGCTTAAGGAGCTTCCGGTCGCCGACGAAAGCGCGGCGGTCAAGCTGGAGGAGATTCCCGGGGCTGAATTAAAGGAACTGGCGGAAAGATCGTCCGGGATATTCGTTTGCGCGGATGGCCCGGATAACATTTTATTCGGCGTTGAGGGAAAGTCATTTAAAGCCGGGATATCCGCGGAAGTAAAAGAGATCTTGGAGGATCCAAGAATAAAAAAGTCCGGGCATGACCTGAAAGGGTTGAAACTGTTCCTGGGCGGGCGGGACATAGATCTTAAGGGGTTGTTCTTTGATACCATGATCGCGGCTTACCTGGTCAACCCGTCCAAGCCGGGGTATTCTTTACCGGACCTGGCCTGGGATTTCCTGGGGATGTCGCTTAAAGAAGGTTCTCTGGACGCCGGGCAGAAACTGGAGTTGATCGCCGGCCTGAAGCCGAAGCTGGAAAAAAGCCTGGGCGAGAGGTCTCTGGGAAAACTTTTTTCCGATATCGAGATGCCTTTGGTGGCGGTCCTCGCGGAGATGGAGAGGCAGGGGATCAAGATCGACCTGGAGCTGTTGAAACAGTTATCCACGGACCTGGAAAAAAGGCTGGCCGGCTTGATCGAAGAGATCTACGGGATCTGCGGCTGCCAGTTCAACATCAATTCGCCCAAACAACTCAGGGAAGTGCTTTTTGAGAAATTGAAGCTGAGGGTGGTCAAGCGCACCAAGAGCGGGCCTTCGACCGACGAAGAAGTGCTGAATAAGCTGGCCCGGGAGCATGAACTGCCCCGGAAACTCCTGGAATACCGCCAGCTGACTAAATTAAAATCGACTTACATCGACGCGTTCCCGGAATTGGCGGATAAGCGCACCGGCAGGATCCACGGTTCTTTCAACCAGACCGGGACCGAGACCGGGAGGCTGAGCTCTTCCAATCCCAACCTGCAGAATTTGCCTTCGAAGACCGAATTAGGCCGGAGGATCCGGGAAGCGATAATCCCGTTCTCGGCGCAAAGCAGTATTCTCTCCTGCGATTATTCCCAGATCGAGTTAAGGGTGCTGGCGCATATTTCCGGGGACCGGGCGCTGATCGAGGCTTTCCGGCAGGATAAAGACATCCACCGCCGGACTTCGGCGCTGATCAACGGCGTTTCCGAGGAGGAAGTCACCGACGCGATGCGTAATTCGGCGAAAGCCATAAATTTCGGGATCATTTACGGGTTAAGCCCGTTCGGGTTGAGCCGGGACCTGGATATCCCCGCCGCCCAGGCCCAGGGTTTTATCGACGCGTATTTCGCCACTTACCCCGGGGTCAAGCTTTATATCGAGGAGCAGATCAAACGGGCCGAGAAAGACGGGTTCGTGACCACGATCGCCGGGCGGCGCAGGTATCTGCCGGAGATCAATAACAAGAACCAGGCGATCCGGCAGTTCGCCCAGCGGCAGGCGGTGAACACCCCGATCCAGGGCTCGGCCAGCGACCTGATCAAGATGGCGATGGTTTCCATCCACGGCTGGATGGCCGAGAACCGGCCGGACGCGCGGATGATCATGCAGGTCCATGACGAGCTTGTTTTTGACGCCGCGGATAAAGAGCTGGAAAGTTTTTCCGCGATGGTCAAACAAAAGATGGAAAATGTCCTGGCGCTCGAGGTGCCGGTGAAAGTTGACGTCAAGGCCGGGAAGAACTGGTCGCAGATGACGGAGTTGAAGTAGAGGTTAGATGCGGTTAAGGGAGGCGAAGATGAAGATAGTGATGATCGCCAGTGAGGTCGTGCCGTTCGCCAAGACCGGAGGTTTGGCTGACGTTACCGGAGCTTTGCCTTTGGCGCTGGAAAAACAGGGGCATGAAGTGGCGGTGGTCATGCCCGGGTATAAGGCGGTGCAGTATCTTAAATCGCCGGTGGTCAGGAGTTTTTCCGCCGGGGTATCTTCCGCGGCGATCGGCAAGAAGTCCCGGATATATTTCATAGATAACGATAAATTATACGGGCGGGACGGGCTTTACGGGGACAAGTCCGGCGATTACAAGGATAACCTGGAAAGGTTCTCTTATTTCTGCCGCAAGGCGCTGGAGCTTTTGAAAGAGATCGGTTTCCAGCCGGATATCCTGCACTGCCATGACTGGCAGGCGGCTATCGCGCCGGTTTATCTGAAGACATTATTTGCCGCGGACGATTTTTTCCGGAATACCCGGACGGTCTTTACCATCCATAATATCGGCTACCAGGGGATATTCCCCAAGGAGCAGCTGCCGGTGACCGGGCTGGACTGGCCGGTTTTTAACAGCGAGATGCTGGAATATTACGGCCAGGTAAATATCTTAAAAGGCGGGATAGTTTTTTCCGACGTCATCAATACCGTCAGCGAAACTTACAGCAAAGAGATCCAGACCAAAGAATTCGGGTTCGGGATGGAAGGCGTCCTGGGCAGGCGCAAGGACGACCTTTACGGGATAATCAACGGGCTGGATAATTCTATCTGGGACCCGGCTGCGGATAAAAAGATCTTCGAGAATTTCTCGATCAAGGACCTTGAAGGCAAGAAAGCGGATAAAGCCGGATTGCAGAAACTTTGCGGGCTTCCGGTTAAGGCCGGCGAGCCGCTTATCGGGATAGTTTCCCGCCTGGCCCAGCAGAAAGGCTTCGATATCATCTCCGGAGCGATAGACGAGATATGCCGGATGGGCCTGCAGATGGTCATCCTCGGCACCGGCGACCAGAAATACCACGATATCATGCAGGCGGCGGCCGGGAAATACCCCAAAACGGTCTCTTTGAATCTGAGGTTCGACGATAACCTGGCGCATAAGATCTACGCCGGTTCGGATATTTTCCTGATGCCTTCGAATTATGAGCCCTGCGGCCTGGGGCAGATGATCAGTTTACGATACGGGACGGTGCCTCTGGTTTATAAGACCGGCGGGCTGGCGGATACCGTGAATGAGAATAACGGCTATGTGTTCGACCGGTATTCTTCAGAAGAACTGGGCAAGGCCGTCAAGAAAGCGGTTAAAGATTTCAAGGACAGAAGGCGCTGGCGGGAATTGATGCTCAGGGGGATGAAGTGCAATTTCTCCTGGAGCGCGCAGTCCAAAAAGTATGTCGAGCTTTATGAGAAAGCCAAAGCCAAGTAAAAAACTGGTGATCGGCGTTACCGGCGGGTTCGGCACCGGCAAGTCCACCGTGGCCGGGATGTTTAAGAAGCTCGGCCGCGCGGCTCTGCTTGACGCCGACGTTATCGCGCACCGGGTTATCCGGCCCCGGACCGCGGAATACCTTAAGATCGTCAGCGCTTTCGGCGGGGGGATCAAAGATAGAACCGGAAGGATCGACCGCGGGAAACTCGGGGAACTGGTTTTTAGCGATAAAAAAGCCCTGGCGCGGTTGAACCGGATAATGTACCCGGCGGTCATCGCGGCGGTCGAGAGCGGGATAAAGAACGCGAAAGAAAAAGTAGTGATCCTGGACGCGCCTCTGCTTTTTGAATACGGGTTGGAAAACAGGGTGGACGCGGTGGTTGTGGTCAAGGCGGATACCGCCGGACAGATCGCCAGGATGCAAAAGAGGGCTAAGTTATCTAAGCCTCAGATCGTCTCGCGGATAAAGTCGCAGATGGATCTCGGGAAAAAACTCCGCAGGGCGGATTTTATAATAGATAATAATGGAACAATAGGCAATACCAGAAAACAAGTCGCACTAATAAGGAGGAAGTTGTGGAGAAGTTAGATATAAGCCATATGAAAGAAATGAAGATCCCCGACCTGAACAAGCTGGCCAAGGATCTTAATGTCGCCGGTTACAGCGGCCTGAAGAAGCAGGACTTGATCTTTAAGATCCTGCAGGCGCAGGCGGAAAAAGAGGGATTGATGTTCGGCGAAGGCGTGCTGGAAATACTGCCCGAGGGGTTCGGTTTCCTGCGCAGCCCGAATTACAATTACCTGCCCTGCCCCGACGACATTTATATTTCGCCTTCGCAGATCAGGAAATTCGACCTGCGCACCGGCGATACCGTTTCCGGGCAGATCAGGCCGCCGAAAGAGGGGGAGAAATATTTCGCCCTGCTTAAGGTCGAGGCCGTGAATTTTGAGAATCCCGAGGATTGCAAAGAGAAGACCCTTTTCGACAACCTTACCCCGGTTTACCCCCGGACGAGGTTCAATATGGAAACTTCTCCCGACGAGATCTCGATGCGGGTCATGGGGCTGTTGACGCCGATCGGCAAAGGCCAGCGCGGTTTGATCGTGGCCCAGCCTTACAGCGGGAAAACCGTCCTGCTGCAGAAGATCGCCAACGCGATCACCACCAATACACCGGATTCGATTTTGATCGTTCTGTTGATCGACGAGCGTCCGGAAGAGGTCACCGATATGCAGCGCCACGTCAAGGGCGAGGTAATTTCTTCGACTTTCGACGAGCCGCCGGAAAGGCACGTCCAGGTCGCCGAGATAGTCCTGGAAAAAGCCAAGAGGCTGGTCGAGCATAAGAAAGACGTGATCATCCTTTTGGACAGCATTACCAGGCTGGCCCGCGCTTATAACTCGGTCGTCCCGCACAGCGGCAAGGTCCTTTCGGGCGGTATCGATTCCAACGCCCTGCAGAAGCCCAAGCGGTTCTTCGGCGCGGCCCGCGATATCGAGGAGGGCGGAAGCCTGACCATCATCGCCACCGCCCTGGTGGATACCGGCTCCAGGATGGACGAGGTCATCTTCGAGGAGTTCAAAGGCACCGGCAACATGGAACTCCAACTGGACCGCAACCTCTTCCAGCGCAGGATATACCCGGCTATCGACATCAAGAGGTCGAACACCCGGCACGAGGAGCTGCTGCTTTCCCCCGAAGACCTGACCAAGGTCTGGATCTTAAGGAAAGTGCTGAACGAGTTGAACAACGTCGAAGCCATGGAGCTTCTGATCGAGAAATTAGCCAAAACCAAGAACAATCACGAGTTCTTGAATTCAATGAACCAGTAAAAGGAGAGAAAAATGAAAGACAAGATCCATCCTAAGTATCAGGAAGCTACGATCGTATGCGCTTGCGGGGAGACTATTCATACCCGTTCAACCAAGCCGAGCATCCGCGTGGAAATCTGTTCCAAATGCCATCCGTTCTTCAGCGGGAAAAAGAAGCTGGTGGATTCGGCCGGCCGCGTGGACAAGTTCATGAAGAAATACGGGAAGATCAAGAAAGCGTAAGGAACAGCATGCTGGATAAACTGGCAAAACTGGAAAAACGGTATGAGGAGCTGGAGAATCTCCTGGCCGACCACGCCGTTATCGCCGACTCCGAACAGTGCAACAGGCTGGCTAAGGAGCTGTCCGACCTGAAAGGCCCGGTCTTTCTTTTCCGCGAGCACAAGAAACTCTCTAAGGAATCAGAGGATCTTGAGGCGATGCTGAAAGAAAAGCACGACAAGGAGCTTTTGGAAATGGCCCGGAGCGAACTGCCCGGGCTCCGCGAGCGGATCGCCGCCCTGGAGGCCGGGCTTAAGGAAGCCCTTAAAGGCGAGGACAAGGACGCGGGCAAAGACGTGCTGGTCGAGATCCGCCAGGGCACCGGCGGAGCCGAGGCGGCTTTGTTCGCCGCCGACCTTTTCCGCATGTACAGCCGTTACGCCGAGAGCAAAGGCTGGAAAGTGGAAGTCATGGCGTCGCATCCTACCGACGAAGGCGGGTTCAAGGAAATTGTCTTCAGCATCCGGGGGAGGGACGCTTTCCGCCGGCTGAAGTTCGAAAGCGGGGTGCACCGGGTGCAGAGGGTCCCGGCCACCGAGGCCCAGGGCCGGATACATACTTCCACGGCGACCGTCGCGGTGATGGTCGAGCCGCAGGATGTCGAATTTGTGATCAATGCCAATGACCTGAAGATCGAGACTTACCGCGCGTCTTCCGCCGGCGGCCAGCATATGCAGAAAACCGATTCCGCGGTCAGGATCACCCATATCCCGACGGGGACGGTGGTCAGCTGCCAGGACGAGCGTTCCCAGGGCAAGAACAAAGCCAAGGCCATGCGCGTCCTGCGTTCCCGGGTCCTCGACGCCAAAGAGCAGGCCGAGGCCAAGAAGATCGGGGACGAGCGCAGGTCGCAGATCGGCTCCGGCGACCGCAGCGAGAAAGTCCGCACTTATAATTACCCGGACCGCAGGGTCACCGACCACCGGATCAATTTTACTTCGTTCCAGCTTGAGTCGATCATGGAAGGCGAATTCGAGGAATTTACCGACGCGTTATTGAAGGCCGCCGAAGAAAAGGCCGAACAGGCGCAGGATGAACGAAACTGAGTTGTTGTTTACCGAAATATTGGGGCTGAGCCGGGCGCAGTTATACCTGGAAAAGGACCGGGTTATTTCCCGCGAGGACTGCCTGCGGATCTCCAGGGCGCTGAAGAGGAGATTCTCCGGCGAGCCGATACAGTATATACTCGGGAAAACAGAGTTCATGGGGCTGGAATTCGAGGTCAACCCGGACGTGCTGATCCCTCAGCCGGACACCGAAGTGCTGGTCGAGAGCGCGCTTAAGCAGATCACTAATTCCGTTACGTATTCTTTCTCCCGGCCGGAGATACTGGACCTGGGAACGGGTTCGGGATGCATCGCGGTGTCTTTGGCCAGATCGCTTTCCCAGGCGAGGATAGTCGCCGTCGATATTTCCCAGCCGGCTTTGAACACCGCGGAAACCAACGCCCGGAAGAACGGGGTGTCGCAGTCAATAGAATTCCTGAATTCCGACCTGTTCGGTTCGCCCCGGCTTGCCGGGAATTCTTTCGACCTGATAATCAGCAATCCCCCATACGTGAAAACCGGAGTTATCCAGGAACTGGACGCGGAAGTCCGCAGTGAGCCCAGGATAGCCCTGGACGGGGGAGAGGACGGGCTGGATTTCTACCGCCGGATCTTCCGGGAATCTTCCGGTTACCTGAAGCGGGGCGGGATATTGATGCTGGAGATGGGTTTCGACCAGAAAAACGAAGTGGAAGAAATTATCCGCCGCTCGCAGATTTTTGAGGTAAAAGAGGTAATTAAGGATTATAATAATATCCAGAGAGTTATCGTTGCGGGATTCAAACCTTAAAATTCAACTTGGGAGAAAACAGATAAATGGATAAGCTGATCGTCCAGGGCGGCACAAAATTAAAAGGGGAAGTGGAAATATCGGGCTCCAAGAATTCGCTCCTGCCGATCCTGGCGGCGACATTGCTTACCGACGAGCCGTGCGTGATAAGCCATTCGCCTAACCTGCGCGATACGAATACCATGCTTAAGATCCTGCGTTCTCTGGGCAAGAACGCGGAGTTCGATAAAGGCGTGATCCGGATCGAGTCCAACGGCAGCGGCAGTTTTATCGCCGACTATAAGCTGGTCTCGACGATGCGCGCTTCTTTCTGCGTGCTCGGCCCGCTGCTGGCTAAATTCAAGCAGGCGAAAGTTTCCCTGCCCGGCGGATGTATTATCGGCGTCCGGCCGGTCGATCTGCATCTTAAGGGGCTTAAGGCTTTGGGCGCGGAAATAAATATCGACGGCGGTTACGTCGAAGCGAAAGCCAAACATTTGCGCGGGGCGCATATCTACCTGGGCGGGGAATACGGCTCATCGGTCCTGGCCACGGATAACGTGATGATGGCCGCGTGTTTCGCCTCCGGGACTACGATCATCGAGTCCGCCGCCTGCGAGCCGGAAGTCGCGGACCTTGCGGAATTCCTGATCAAGATGGGCGCGCGGATCAAAGGGCACGGCACGCCGACCATCGAGATCGAGGGCGTAAAAGCGCTTAAAGGGGTTAAGCATACGGTGATACCCGACCGGATCGAAGCCGGGACTTTTATCCTGGCGTCCCTGATCACCGGCGGGGATATCCTGATCAAGAACGTCTGCGCCCGGCATTTGGGGGCGGTAATAGATAAATTGCAGGAGTCCGGGGTGGCTTTGAAGATCGACGGGAACAATATGCGGGTAAGCGTCAAGAGCCATGTCAAGCCGATAAATATCGCGACTTTGCCTTACCCTGGGTTTCCCACGGATATGCAGGCGCAGATGATGGCGCTGATGAGCGTCACTCCGGGCATCAGCGTTATTACCGAGAAGATCTATCCCGACCGGTTCATGCACGTCGCCGAGCTTAACCGCATGGGCGCGCATATCCAGAGGGAAGGCCCGCACGCTATCGTCGCGGGGGTAAAGAGCCTTTCCGGCGCGCCGGTAATGGCGTCCGACCTGCGGGCTTCAGCCTGCCTGGTCCTCGCCGGCCTGGTCGGCCGCGGCATAACCCAGATCTCCCGGATCTACCACCTGGAGCGCGGCTACGAGAACATGGAACGGAAGCTCGAAGCTTTAGGCGCCAAGATCTGGAGAGAAAAAGAATAATAGGACCGTTTCCTTTGAAGGGGTTGCGGCTAATTAGGTTACAAAGGAACTGTCCCCATAATAATAGAGGATGTAGAATGGTGTTGATGATCGATAATTATGATTCTTTCACCTACAATATCGTCCAGTACCTGGGGGAGTTGGGGGCGAAGGTCAAGGTCGCGCGCAACGATAAGATCACCGTAGAGGAGATCCGCAAGTTGAAGCCCAGCCATATCGTGATCTCTCCCGGTCCGGGAAGGCCGGAGGACGCCGGGATATCCTGCGAGGTGATCAGGGAGTTTTGCGGGAAGGTCCCGATACTCGGGGTTTGCCTGGGGCACCAAAGCATCGGGTATTGTTTCGGGGCGAAGATCGTCCACGCCAAAAAACTTATGCACGGGAAAGTTTCCCGGATCTATCACGATAAGTCGGGGATATTCGCCGGAATGAAGAACCCTTTCTGCGCCACGCGTTATCATTCGCTGGTCGTGGATAAGAAAACTTTCCCCCGGCCTTTAAAGGTCACCGCCCGGACCGCGGATAACGAGATCATGGGATTAGCCCACCGGAAATTCCCTTTGTGGGGAGTGCAGTTCCATCCGGAATCGGTCATGACCGAGGACGGCAGGAAAATGTTGAATAACTTTTTGAAAATATGATATTAGACGCTATCGATAAAGTGACCAAGAAGTCCGATCTTTCCCGCGAGGAGATGGAGTCGGTGATGGGCCAGATCATGCTCGGGGAAGTGGAGACGGGGCGGATCGTGGAATTCCTTACGGCTTTAAGCGCCAAGGGCGAAACTATCGACGAGATAACCGCGGCGGCTAAAGTTATGAGCTGCCATTCGGTCAAGATATCTACCAATAAGGAAACGGTCCTCGATACCTGCGGCACCGGCGGGGATAAGAAAGGCACGTTCAATATTTCCACTGTCGCGGCTTTTGTCGCCGCGGGCTGCGGGGTAGCTGTGGCTAAACACGGCAACCGCGCGGCGTCGAGTTCCTGCGGCAGCGCGGACATCCTGGAAGCGGTTGGGGTAAAGATCGATATCCCGAAAGAGAAAATAGAGCGCTGTATCAATGAGATCGGGGTGGGGTTCCTTTTCGCGGTAAATATGCATCCGGCGATGAAACACGCGATGCAAGCCAGGAAGCAGATCGGCAAAAGGACGATATTCAATATCCTCGGGCCGCTGTGCAACCCGGCCCGGGCCACGCACCAGTTGATTGGCGTTTTCAGCCGGGAACTGGCGCCGGTCATGGCCCAGGTGGCGGGGAACCTGGGCGTAAAACGCGCGCTGGCCGTCCACGGCGCCGACGGGCTGGATGAGATAACTACTACCGGCAAGACTTTCATCAGCGAATTCTCCGGGGGCAAAGTGGTTAATTACGAGATATCCCCCAAGGACTTCGGGATCAGGGCCGCCGAGCCGGAAGACCTGCAGGGGGGCTCGGCGCACGACAATGTCCAGATAATGTTCGAGGTCCTGAATTCCCGCCCGGGCCCGGCGCGGGATATCGTTGTCTTGAACGCCGCGGCGGCGCTTTACGCGGCGGAGAGGGCCGGGTCGATCAAGGACGGGATCAGGATGGCGTCCGATTCCATAGATTCCGGGCGGGCTTTGAAGAAACTGGCGTTCTTAAAGGAATTATCCAATGAAAAAAACTGACAGCCTCAAAGAAATAATCGCCAGGAAAAAGGAAAGGATCGCGCTGGCCAAGGCGGCTATGCCCCAGGAGCAGTTGATCGCGCAGTCCGCCTCTTTGCCCGCGCCCAGGCCGTTTTTGGAAGCGATAAATAAACCCCGGAATATAACATTGATCGCCGAAGTAAAAAAGCAGTCGCCTTCGGCCGGGCTGATCAGGGAGAATTTTAATCACGCGGAAATAGCTTTAGCTTACCAGGAAGCCGGAGCGCAGGCTGTTTCGGTGCTCACCGAGGAGGATTTTTTCGCGGGAAGCCCGTTGTTCCTGAATGAGATCAAGGCCGCGGTCAGCCTGCCTTTATTGCGCAAAGATTTTATCATCGAGCCGTACCAGGTTTATGAGTCCAGGTTCTACGGGGCGGACGCGATACTTTTGATCGCGGATATCCTTTCCAAGGACGCTTTATGCGAGTTTATCACTCTGGCCGATACCCTGGGGATGGATTGCCTGGTCGAGGCCCACGACGAGAAAGAATTGAAGAAAGTCCTTTCGCTTAAAGTGGTCCCGCCCCAGCCCGCGGAAGCGCCGGCGCTTTTAAAACCGGCCGGCAAGCCTAAGCGGAAATATATCGATTTCGCGGTGGGGATAAATAACCGCGACCTGCATACTCTGGCGACGGACCTAAAAACCACGGAGAAGCTTTTTCCGCTGGTGCCCAAGGACCGGGTGGCGGTGGTGGAAAGCGGGATCAAAACTTACCAGGACATACTTTTTCTGAAGATCCTGGGGGTGAGCTCGGTGCTGGTCGGGGAATCGATATTGAGGTCGAACGACCTGCAGTCTTCGATCCAGGATCTGATGGGATGGTAAAAGTCAAGGTCTGCGGGATAACTAACAAGGACGACGCGCTGGCCGCCGCCGGTTACGGCTGCGACGCGGTGGGGTTCGTCTTCTATAAAAAAAGCCCGCGTTATGTCAGCCCGGAGCAAGCCGCGCGGATAATCTCCGCTCTGCCGCAGCGGGTCCTGAAAGCCGGAGTGTTCGTCAACAGCCGGGAAAGCTCGGTCAGGTCCATCGCCCGGGAATGCAGGCTGGATATCCTGCAGTTCCATGGCGGTCAAAGCCCGGAGTTCTGCCGCAGGTTCAAGGGTTTCAAGGTGGTTAAGGTTTTCCGGGTAAAAGATAAAATAGACCGGGCGCTGGTCCGGCGTTACCGGACCTGGGCGTATATGTTCGATAAGCTCAGCCGCAAAGGGTTCGGCGGCACAGGCAGCACGATCGAATGGGAACGGCTTGCCGGACAGCTCAGGGGGCTGGGAAAACCGGTATTTCTCGCCGGGGGGCTGGATGACAAGAACCTGGCCAGGGCGGTAAGGGCGGTAAACCCGGAATGGGTCGACGCTTCCAGCAGGCTGGAATTATCCCCTGGAATAAAAGACGTCCGCAAGCTCGGGAGATTCATAACAGGCGCTAAACGATGCCGGCATTCTCTAAAAAGGCGGAGGCAGTAATGCATAAATTGAACAGGGTCATTTTTTGTTCCGGTTTGCTGATCGCGGCGGTCCTCGGTTTTGCTCTTACGGTTTTTGCCCAGCAGGTAAAAGACCTGAATAATACGCGTTTCGATTATTCGGTGAAGTATCCGGCTAACTACCAGCTTAAGACTTACGGGCTGGTGGTCGCTTTTATTTCCCCGGAGACCGATAAAAAGTTCAGTTTCTCGCCGAGTATCAACATCGCGGTGGAAACGTTGAAGGCGCCGCTGCCGACACTTGAGGATTTCTTCGCCAGGTCCAAAGCCAACCTTACTTTCGGCGGCAACAAAGCCCAGGTCCTGGAAGAGAAGAAAGAAAAGTTAGGCGGGGCCGATTGTTACCGGATAAAGTATACCTCTAAACAAAAGCAGGCGGTATTCAAACTGGAACAGGTCCTGGCGATCCACGGCGGAAGGGCGTATGTGATAACTTATACCGCTTTGCTGGATCAATTCGACCGCGGGCTGGCGCAGGCTAACGGGGTAATAAAGTCTTTTAAGTTTACCGACTGAGAATTTAACCGGCAAATAGAAAGGAATTCCGAAGACATGGCACTTTCCGGACTGGATATCTACAAATTACTGCCCAAGACAAATTGCAAGGAATGCGGATTCCCTACATGTCTGGCTTTTGCCATGCAGCTGGCGAAAAAGGCGGCTAGCGTGGAAAAGTGCCCTTATGTCAGCCCGGCGACCAAGTCCACGCTGGAAGCGGCGGCTCTGCCTCCGGTCAGGCAGGTCAGCCTGGGTTCGGGCGGGGAGAAGTTCGATATCGGCAACGAGACCGTAATGTTCCGCCACGAGGAGAAATTCCGCAACCCGGCGGGCATAGGCTTTATTATCGACGACAATTTAAGCGAGGCCGGGATAAGATCCAGGCTGGCGAAGATAAATACGCTGGCTTTTGAGCGGGTCGGCCAGAAGTTAACGGTAAACCTGATCGCGGTAAAGCAGACCGGGGATGCGGCGGGGTTCGCGCGCGCGGTCAAGGCTGTTGCCGCGGGAAGTAAATTGGCTTTAGGTTTGATGAGCGACGACCCGCAGGCTTTAAGAGAAGCTTTGGTTTTGGTTAAAGATCGGAAACCGCTGGTTTACGCCGCGGACGCGAAAAATTTCAGCTGGATCGGGCCGCTGGCCAAAGAGTTCAACGCGGTCCTCGCGGTCAAAGGCGCGAGCCTGGATGAGGTGTCCGGGCTGACCCAGGAATTGTCCAAGCTGGGGGTCAACGACCTGGTTATCGAGGCGGCGTCCGCGTCTCTGGACGGGAAGATCTGGGACCTGACCCAGTCCAGGAGGCTGGCGCTTAAGAAATCCCAGCGCAGTTTGGGTTACCCGTCGCTGGCTGTTGTCGAGAACAGCGACCCTTATGAAGAGGCGCTGGAAGCCGGCACTTATATTTTAAAATACGCGTCACTGGTATTGATCCGCGGCGTGGAGACCTGGCAGGTCCTGCCGTTATTGACCCTGCGCCAGAATATTTATACCGACCCGCAGAAGCCTTTGCAGATCGAGCCGAAAGTTTACGCGGTCGGCGCGGCGGGGAAGAATTCGCCGCTCCTGGTCACTACCAATTTTTCGCTTACTTATTATACCGTGGCCGGGGAAGTGGAAGCCAGCAAGGTCCCGGCGTATATTATCTGCGTGGATACCGAGGGGATGTCGGTCCTGACGGCCTGGGCCGCCGAGAAGTTCACCCCGGAGAAGATAACCGAGGCGATGAATAAATTCGGCGCCGCGGACCTGGTCGCGCAGAAGAAAGTCGTTATTCCGGGGTATGTCGCGGTGATGAGCGGCGACCTGGAAGAGCGGTCGGGCTGGAAGGTAGTGGTCGGGCCGAAAGAAGCCGCCGGGCTGCCGTCGTTCCTTAAAAATTTATAGAGTACAAAGATTTTTATGGTGACAGGTTCCGCAAGGGTCAGATTTTGCGGGTCCTGCCAAGCCATGTCTCGCGGGGACGCTTGTCCTGCCCCAGCGGGGCAGTCCTGCGCTCGGGTCGGCTGCGTCGCTCTCACCGATAATGCATCTTGCTGGTGAACCGTGCCCGCTCCTTGCCTTTACGCCCCGCTCAATCATGGCTCGTCACCCGCAAAATCCGACGGCTATGGTTACCTGGTAAGGCAGCCATAAAAATCTTCGACAGTATAGAAATTTTTAATGAAGAGCGTTCAGGTATATTCTAAGAAGTGAATGGTAAGTTGTATTTGCGGTTGTCTGAGATTTTAACGGGTGGCTTGTCAGGGATTCGAAGGGTCTGTTCGGCCCGGAGCGGGCATGGATTGCCTAGCGGGGAATACCATTCAAGAGCGCAGGGCCGAACCGAAGCGAAGTGGCGGCACGCAGGGACGCAACGAGCGCCCCTGAGAACCCTGACAAGACAGGCCCCGTTAAAATCTATCGCGGGCAAATCGATGAAACCATGCCTTGACAGGCCCAGCAAAATCTGAAGTATACTAACTGTAATTGAATAATATGGAAAAATTTAAAGTTACATTTTTGCCGGAGAATAAGGTTGTGGAGGTGGAACGCGGGCGCACGATACTGGCGGCGGCGATCTCCGCCGGGATCAGCATTAATTCCCCCTGCGGCGGGGACGGCGTCTGCGGAAAGTGCAAGGTCAGGGTTATAAAAGGAAAGTCCAGTTCCCTGCCTTCGGCGGCGATAGGCGAAGACGAGAAGAACCGGCATTTCTGCCTGGCCTGCGGCACGGCGGTTTTAAGCGACCTGGAAGTCGAAGTCCCGGCCGAGTCCCGTTTGGACAGCTCGAAGTCTTCCCAGGCCGAGGATATCGAATACCAGCAGTCTTTGTTCAGCGATTTTTCTTCCGGCGCGTTGACCAGGAAAATATTCCTCGATCTGCCCCGGCCCACGATCCAGGATAATATCAGCGACCTGGACCGGATCATCCGCCAGTTAAAAAAAACCGGCAACATCCCCGGGATTCAGACAGCTTTGATCAATATCCGTTCCCTGCCGGTATTACTGCGGGACGCGGATTGGAAAGTTACAATAACCCTGGCGCGCCGGAGCGAAGGGTTCGAGATCATCCAGGTCGAATCCGGGGATACTTCCGGGAAGAATTTCGGGTTTGCCGTGGATATCGGCACTACCACGGTCTCCGGACAGCTTATCGACTTGAATGCCTCAAAAATAATCGGGACAAAAGCCACTTATAACCGCCAGGCCAGCTACGGCGCCGACGTGATCAGCCGGATAATCTACGCCGAGCGGGAAGAAGGGCTGGAAACCCTGCACCAGGCGGTAACCGGCTGTATCAATGAAATTATCACCGGGCTCGCCGGAGAGCATAAGATCGACCTTAACGACGTTACCGCGGTCCTGGCCGCGGGAAACACTACGATGATCCATCTGCTCCTGCGGCTGGACCCGTCTTTTATCCGCAGGGATCCTTATGTGCCTACGGCTAATTTCCTGGGGACTATCCGGGCAACGGACGCGGGTATAAAAATAAACCCGCGCGGGATATTGTCCTGCGCGCCCGGGATATCCAGCTATGTCGGCGGGGATGTTACCGCGGGCGTTTTGTCGGTGGGCCAGGATAAAGCCGATGATCTGTGCCTGCTCATCGATATCGGCACTAACGGCGAAGTGGTCCTGGGGAATAAGGAATTTTTGATCGCGACCAGCGCTTCCGCCGGGCCGGCGTTCGAAGGCTCGGGCGTGGGCTGCGGGATGCGTTCTTCCTCGGGCGCGATCCAGAAGGTGAATATTTTCGCTCCAGCGGGGGCAGAGTTAAAAGTAAATTTCGAAACTATCACCGGGCAGGCTCCGCGCGGGATCTGCGGATCCGGTTACATCGATATAATCGCCGGGATGCTCAAGGCCGGGCTGTTGGATAAAAACGGCAAGATCGGGGTTTCTTCTTCCCGGCGGGTGCGCAATACCGAGGCGGGCAGGGAATTTGTCCTGGTATTCAAGGAAGATTGCGGCTGCCGGTCCGATATCGTGATCACCGAAGCGGATATCGATAACCTTAAGCGGGCTAAAGCGGCGATCTACGCCGCGTGCAACATACTTTTGCGCCGGATGTCGCTGGATTTCCGGGATGTCCGGAAAATATTCGTCTCCGGCGGGTTTGGGACGTCGCTGAATATCGACAGCGCGATCGCGATCGGGCTGCTTCCGGAACTGCCTAAAGAGCGTTTTGTTTTTGCCGGCAATACCTCGCTTAGCGGCGCCCGGCAGATGCTCGTTTCCGACCAGGCGGATAATACCGCCGCGGCTATCGCGGCGAAGATGACTTATTTCGAGCTTTCGACGGAACCGGCGTACATGGAAGAGTATATGGCGGCGTTGTTTTTTCCCCATACCGACCTGGCGCGGTTCCCTTCGGTAAAATAAAATCACCGTCCGCACCCCAGGGGTGCCACGCGGTAAGAATAAAGGTGAAATGGGATATACGATCGTTATCGCCGGAAAAGGCGGGGTGGGGAAAAGCACTATAGCGAGCCTGATCATCCGCCTGCTCAAGGAGAAAAAGGGCGGCTCGATACTGGGCGTGGACGCCGATCCTAATTCTAACCTGGGGGAGTTCCTCGGGCTGGTGCCGGAAAGGTCGATCGGCGACGTCCTGAACGAAGTCGCGGAGCATAAGGATAAAATACCCGCGGGGATGACCAAGGACCGGTATATCGAATACGAGGTCCAGACGATCATCGAGGAAGGCGAAGATTTCGATATCCTGGCCATGGGGCGGCCGGAAGGGCCGGGCTGTTATTGTTACGTGAATAATATCCTGCGCGGGATCTGCGCCAGGCTGATCAAAGATTACGATTACGTGGTCATCGATAACGAGGCTGGGCTGGAGCATCTTTCGCGGAAGATCGTCGCGGCCGCGGATATACTGCTGGTCGTTTCCGACGCCACGCCGGCCGGGCTGCGCGCGGCGAAACGGATCAGCGATCTGGCCGGGGAGTTGAAGATCAAGGCCGGGAAGAAATTCATCCTGGTCAACCGTTCTTCCGGGCCGGCGGACCGGGAAAAACTTTCGGCGCTGGGTTTGGAATTCCTGGGAGCTGTTCCCGATGACGCGAAGGTAAGAGATCTGAGCATGAAAGGGGAACCGCTGGGGGAACTGGAAAAAAGCTCTGAGGCTTACGCGGCGCTGAATAAACTCATGGAAAAGATCCTTTAATAACTTTTTTCAGGAGAAAAAACATCATGACGCTTGAACTTTTAAAAGAAAAATGGGCGGGAAAGATCTACGAAGTGACTATCGGGGCGAAAGCGGAGGAAGGCGGAAACCGCAGCCATACGGTCAAGATCGGCGGGCAGGGGTCTCTGGCCTGTTTGCCGCAGGAAGGGGCCATCCCGAATAAGCCGTGCATCGCTTTTGAGGTCTGGGATATCGCTCCGTCCGACTGGCCGGAAGAGCTGGCCAAGCATTACCGCGATGTTTTTTCCGATCCGCTGGCCTGGGCCGAGAAATGCGTTAAAACTTATAAAGCCGAAGTCCTTTGCGTCAGGCTTTTCGGCGCTCACCCCGATAACGGGAACAAAAAACCGGAAGAAGAGGCGAAATTGATCTCGGCGTTATTGAAGAAGGTCGCGGTGCCGCTGGTCATTACCGGCAGCGGCGACGACGAAAAAGATAACCTGGCGCTTACCGCCTGTTCCGAAGCGGCCAGGGGGCAGCGTTGTTTGATCGGCAGCGCGGTGGGGGATAATTACAAGACTTTGACCGCGGCGGTCATGGCCGACGGGCATAATATCATCGCCGAATCGCCGATCGACATCAATATCGCCAAACAGCTGAATATCCTGATCTGCGACATGGGGCTGTCCCCGGAGCGGATCGTGATCAATCCTACGGTCGGCGCTTTAGGTTACGGCCTGGAATACGCTTATTCGATAATGGAGCGGGCCAGGCTTTCCGCGCTCGCCGGGGATAAGATGATGGCTATGCCTTTTATCTGCTTTGCCGGGCAGGAAGCCTGGAGAGCGAAAGAAGCCAGGGCTTCCGGGAGCGAGGCTCCTGATTTTGGCCCGGAGAAGGAACGTGGTATAATGTGGGAAGCGATGACCGCGGCCAGCCTGATCCAGGCCGGCGGAGACCTTCTGGTCATGCGCCATCCCGGAGCAGTGGAAAAAGTCCGGAAATATATCGAAGAATTATTGAAATAACTTTTTGCACTCCAGGGGCGGCACTAAATTGGCATCCCTGGGGTGAGGAAAAAGGTTGAACGCGCAGTGGCACCCCCGGGGTGCCGCGGAGGTTAAATGTTTATTATCGGGGAATTGATCAACGGGATGTATCTTTCGGTCGCGCGGGCGGTCAAGGAAAAGGATAAGGCCGCGATCCAGAAATGCGCGCTGGCCCAGGTCGAGTCGGGCGCGGAGGCGCTGGATATTAATTGCGGGCCGGCTTCTAAAGACCAGGCCGCGGATATGCAGTGGCTGGTCGAGTCGGTGCAGGAAGTTACCGATAAGATGCTGGTCCTGGATTCGAGCAAGGCCAAGGTCATCGAGGCCGGGCTTAAAGCCTGCAGGAACAAGGTTATGATCAACTCGACCATGGCCGACCGGGCGAAGCTGGAAGTCCTGGTCCCGCTGGCCAAACAGTATAACGCCAAGCTGATCGGCCTGGCGATGAGTTCCAAGGGCGTGCCGCAGAATAAAGACCAGCGGCTGGAGCTGGCGGCGGAGATCGTTTCTTTCTGCCAGGACGCGGGGTTTCCCATAGACGAGCTTTACCTGGACCCGATCGTCCTGCCGGTGAATGTCGGGCAGGCCCAGCTGGCCGATATCCTGGAATCGATCCGGGATTTTAAGATCATTTCCGAGCCGTCTCCCAGGACCGTTGTCGGTTTAAGCAATGTTTCCCAGGGCACGTGCGCGCGCAGCCTGGTCAACCGGACTTTCCTGGTGATGGCCGCCGCTTACGGGCTGGACGCGGCGATACTCGATCCTAAAGACGCGGAGTTGATGAATTCTTTGATCACCGCCGAGCTTATTTTAAATAAACAGATCTATTGCGATTCGTTCCTGGACGCGTATAAGAAAAAGTAAGGAGAGGTTGTAATATGCTGCCTGATAAAAAAGGTTATTTCCGCGGTTACGGGGGGATGTTCGTCCCGGAAACCCTGGTTTGCGCTTTGCAGGATTTAGAAGCGCAATATAAAAAAGTCAAGAACGACCCGTCTTTTAAGAAAGAGCTGGCATATTACCTCAGCGAATACGCCGGCCGGCCGACGCCGTTGTATTTCGCCGCCAATCTCAGCCGCTGCCTGGGCAATCTCAAGGTTTACCTGAAAAGGGAAGACCTCCTGCATACCGGTTCGCATAAAATAAACAATACCCTGGGCCAGGTGCTTTTGGCCAAAAGGATGAAGAAAACCCGGGTGATCGCCGAGACCGGAGCCGGCCAGCACGGCGTGGCCACGGCCACGGTCGCGGCTTTGTTCGGCCTGAAATGCGCGGTCTACATGGGCGAAGAGGATATTAAGCGCCAGATGCTTAACGTTTACCGGATGAAACTGCTGGGCGCCGAGGTTGTCCCGGTCAAGACCGGCTCGAAAACGCTTAAGGATTCGATCAACGACGCGATGCGGGATTGGGTCACAAACGTCAAGGATACGTTCTATATTTTCGGCACGGTCGCCGGGCCGCATCCTTACCCGATGATGGTCCGCGATTTCCAGTCGGTGCTGGGGAAAGAGGCCCGCAGGCAGATCCTGCGCCTGGAGGGGCGGCTGCCGGATTACCTGGTGGCCTGCGTGGGCGGGGGAAGCAATTCCATGGGGCTGTTCTATCCTTTTTATAATGACAAGAAAGTTAAATTCATCGGGGTGGAGGCGGGCGGCCTGGGGCTGGATACTTTAAAACACGCGGCCACATTATGCCGGGGCAGGGTGGGTGTCCTGCACGGGGCGAAGTCTTATCTGCTCCAGGATAAATTCGGGCAGATCATGCCCACGCATTCGGTTTCCGCGGGGCTGGATTATCCCGGAGTGGGGCCGGAGCACGCTTTTTATAAAGCCAGCGGCAGGGCGGTTTATACCGCGGTCAAGGATTCCGAAGCTTTGGCCGCTTTCCGGCTTTTATCGCGCCAGGAAGGGATCATTCCGGCTTTGGAATCTTCCCACGCCATAGGGTATTTGCCCAAACTCAACCGGACCGCCCGGAAGAATTCATTGGTGATCGTCTCTCTTTCCGGAAGAGGCGATAAAGACATGAATACGGCGGTTACAAAGTTAAAACTATGAACAGAATAGACGCGACATTCAGAAGATTGAAGAAAGAGCGTAAAAAAGCGTTTATCTCTTTTATTACCGCGGGATTTCCCGACCTGAAGGCCACGGGAAAACTAATACTGGAATTAAGCGCCAACGGCGCGGATATAATCGAGCTGGGCATCCCATTTTCCGACCCGGTTGCCGACGGAGCGGTGATCCAGGAAGCTTCCCAGTGGGCTTTGGAGCGCAATAAAGTCAACCTGGGCGGGGTCCTGAAATTGGTCAAGTCCGTCCGGGCCAGGACCCCGGTCCCGATCTGTTTTATGTCTTATTTCAATCCGATTTTTTCTTTCGGCCTGGAAAAATTCCTGCGCGCCGCGTCGGAAGCAGGGGTGGACGGGTTGATCATTCCCGACCTGCCTCCGGAAGAAAGCCGCGGCCTGCAAAAACTCAGCCGCAAGTTCAAGATCAATGTGATCAATTTCATAGCGCCGACCACGGGGTTGGAACGGATGAAGCATATCTGCCGGTCCAGCCGGGGTTTTATTTATTATATTTCCCTTACCGGGACCACCGGAGCGCGCAAAAGCCTGCCTGCCGGATTGCGGAAAAATATCCTTAAGGTCAAGAAGCTGACTTCCAAACCGGTATGCGTGGGGTTCGGGGTGTCCAGCCCGGACCAGGTCAAAGTTGTGGCCGAGTCCGCGGACGGGGTGATCGTGGGAAGCGCGATCGTGCGCAAGATCAGGGAGAACATCGGGAAGAAAAACCTGGCGGCGGCGGTCGGGAAATTCGTCCGCCGGCTTTCGGGAAAATAAAGAACATCAAGGGACAGGATAATCAATTGTATAAGAAAACGGTTTTGGAAAACGGGGTCAGGATAATTTCTTCTCCGATGCAGGACGTCCAGTCGCTGTCCCTGGGGATATGGGTGGGCACGGGAAGCCGCAGCGAGATCCCCGAGTATTCCGGGATAAGCCATTACCTGGAACACCTGGTGTTCAAGGGCACCGGAAAATATTCCTGCCAGAAGATCAAAGAGTCTATCGAGGGAAAGGGCGGGTCGGTCAACGCTTTCACCGGGGAAGAAGCTACCTGTTACCTGGTAAAACTGCCGGCGAAGTACCTGGACCTGGCTCTGGATATACTTTCGGAAATGGTTTTGTATCCCGCATTGCCGCCGGATGAGATCGAGAAAGAGCGGACGGTGATCCTCGAGGAGATCAAGATGTATAAGGATCTTCCGCAAAGTTACGTCCACGAGCTTCTCGACGAGCTTCTTTGGCCGGACCAGCCTTTGGGAAGGAGCATTTTAGGAACGGTGGGATCGGTCAACCGGATCAAACGGCCGGACCTGGACGGATACAGGAGCAGGTATTATACCGCGGGCAACATCGTGGTCAGCGCCGCGGGCGCGGTAAACCACCGGAAACTTTCCGCGTCGGTCAGGAAAATATTCTCCGGGCTGAAGAAAACGGGCGTCAATAGTTTTGCCCCGGCGAATGTCCGCCAGCGGGGCGCGGGCGTCAATATTTTCCATAAAGAGACCGAACAGACCCATTTGGCCCTGGGATTCCACGGGTTCCCCCGGGAGCATAAACTTAAATACGCGCTCGGTCTTTTGAACATCATCCTCGGCGGCAACAGTTCCAGCCGGCTTTTCGAGCAGATCCGGGAGAAACGCGGGCTGGCTTATGAGATCGGCACCGGGGTAAAACGGCTCAAGGATACCGGCGCGTTCGTGGTCCACGCCGGGGTCGATAATAATAAGGTCCTGGACGCTTTGGGCCTGATCCTGGAACAGCTCGCCCTGGCCAGGAAAGAACCTGCCGGCCGGGAGGAATTTAAGCGGGCCAAAGATTTTTTCCTCGGCCAGATGATGCTGGCTCTTGAGGATACCATGGACCAGATGCTCTGGATCGGCGAATCGACGTTGAGCCAGAATAAGACGCTTTCCCTCCGCCAGGTGATCAAGGAGATCGGCAAGGTCAAGATATCGGAACTTAAAGAGGCGGCGGAATTGATCTTCAATAAAGATAATATTAATTTAGCGCTGATCGGGCCGTTAAAAGATAAAGAGCCGGATATCCGCGCTAAGCTGGATAATCTAGGATAAAAATGCCCCCGTTAATTTATGACCTTATTATAGTATTCATTGTCCTGGTATTGATGGTCCTGTCTTTCTTTTTCGCCATGTCCGAGACCGCGTTGATCGCCTTGAGCAAGATCAAACTGCGCCACATGCTGGCTAAAGGGGTGAAAGGCGCTTTGACCCTGCAGAAACTTTTAAGCAAGATGGATAAATTCATTACCGCGATCCTGATCGGGAATAATTTCGTGAATATGGCGATATCGGCCATCGTGACCGTGGTTTTCGTTCATTGGCTGGGGGATGAATTCGGGCTGGTCGCGGCTACGCTTATTTCGGTCTCAGTCGTCCTGGTTTTCTGCGAGATCACCCCGAAGATCATGGCTACCAAGTACACCGAACGGGTCGCGCTTTTTGCCGCGCCGTTCATGGAAGTATTCATCAAACTGTTCGAGCCGGTGATCTCTATGTTCACCGGGACAAGCAACTTTATCCTGCACCTGATGCGCATTGAAACGCCCAAGCGTTCGCCGCTGATCACCGAGGAAGAGTTCCGTTTGCTGATAGAGATCGGCAAGGAAGAGGGGGTATTGAGCGAAGAGGAGCGTAAATTACTGCACAGGATCTTCGAGTTCGGCGATATCAAGGCCGGCGACGTAATGGTGGCGAAAGAGAATATCGTTTCGGTCAATATCGATTCCAGCGCCGATGAAGTATTGACCGTTTTCGCGGAACAAGGCCATGCCCGCCTTCCGGTATATGCCGGAGCCAAGGATAATATCGTCGGGATAATCTACGCCCGTGACCTGCTGTATATCCTGCGTAACGACAATTTATTTGTCCTCCATGACCTGGTCCAGAAGCCTTATTTTGTGGATAAGGGGATGAGGGTTAACGAGCTCCTGCGTAAATTCCAGGCGGAAAAAGTCCAGATAGCGGTAGTAGTCGATGAGCAGAAGAAAGCTGTCGGTATGGTAACCCTGGAAGATCTTATCGAAGAGATAGTCGGCGAGATCGAAGAGCAGTCGCAGACGTTTTAGCTAACCCCTAGAGCAGTATGTGGTTACAAAAGAAATACTTTTTCGGAAGGGTAAGTATTTCTTTTGTAACTGCAATAGATCCAGATAGATAGCTAAAACGTCTGCTTTTAGAAATCCAGCAGTTTGGACAAGGGCAGGTTAAAGGCTTTAGAGAGTTTTTTTAGGGTGGAGAGTTTGGCGTCGGTAGGGTTCTTGCTTTCCAGCCTCTGGATATGTTTATATTCTATTCCCGCCAGTTCGGAGAGTTTTTCCTGGGTATAACCGTATTTCCCCCGTAACTCGCGGATCCTCAGTCCTAATTTTCTTCCCAGTTCGTTTTCCACAAAAATAGTTTATCATAAATAAAATATTCTTGACGCTTTGCGCAGGAGGTGATTTAATAATCATTAAAGCACCTTATCTGGGAGGTGTAAGCTGGGGGGAATGGGCACATGGAGGGCGCGTGGAAAAGATAAGATCGTTCTTTCGGGGGATGAGGATATTCCTGCCGGCCGTATTGGGAATTGTTATTTTCGCTCCGGTTGTTTACAGCCAGGTCAACAACACCGAATCCTTGACCATTACCACGTATTATCCCTCGCCTTACGGGGTGTACCGCGACCTGGAGATCCACCGCAGTGTAAAATACCGCCCATTGGCAGATTTGAGCACCAGTACTGTTGCCGATCCTACGGAAGGCCAGCTGGTGTATTTGAACAATACCACCAGCCAGGGGTTCTATTATTACAACGGAGCGAGCTGGCAGGCGCAGTCCAGCGGTAGTTCAGGAGGAACAATAATGACGCTTTTTTGTCCATGGGGGAGTGATTATACTGCTGGAGTTGGCAATGGTTGGGGAAATCAGTGTGGAGCGAATGGCTTAAGTTGTTGCACCCCGCCGGCATGTCCTTCAGGTTGGACTTCCGCGGCTACGTATCCGGAAGTTATCTCGATCGGGTGCTCCGGCAGCGAAAGCGCCTGCCTTTGGTCCAGTGCCGACTTTCATCATCCGGCTGCGGCCGGCCGGGTTGTGCGTATTTGTGTGAAAAACTAAAAATCAGCCGGTAGTTGAAAAAAAGGGGACAGTCCCCTTTTTTCTTTCCTTCCTTTCTGGAATAAATAATCATTGACCTTGAATGAAGCGGGTATATAATAACAAAATATAGGCTTATCCTATAACTTACAAGGAGGAAGTAAAATGGCTGAAAAGGGATATTGCGTAAAGTGCAAAGAATCGAAAGAAATGAAGGACGCGGAGCAGGTAACGATGAAGAACGGCCGCCCCGCAATGAAAGGCAAATGCCCTGCCTGCGGAACCGGTATGTATAAGATCTTAGGGAAGAAAGCGTAGTCTTTATCCTTACATAAAGGGTATTTCAGTAACGAAAGCCGAGAGGCTTTTAGGGGGTAGGTAAAATAGATCCAAAGAAACTGGCTTTACGTATAGCTGCTGCCGCCAAAGAGAAATTAGGCACGGAGCTGACGGTCCTGGATATGCGCGCGCTTTCAAGTTTCTGCGATTATTTCGTGATCGTCAGCGCCGGTTCCATGCGGCAGGCCAACGCCATCTCCGACGCGGTGCAAGCAGATCTGATCAAAGACAGGGTAAAACCTCTCTCTACGGTCAAGTCCAACGACGATTCCGGCTGGATAGTCCTGGATTTTTCTTCCGTGGTCGCGCATATTTTTTATAAACCGATGAGAGAGTTTTATTCTTTGGAGCACCTCTGGGCGGACGCCAAGAAAGTCCGCCTGGGCAGGAAAGCTTCTGCCTGAAATTCTTAACCAGCCTGTGCCGCCGGCCCGCTTCCGCAGCGGGATCCGCTAAAATTATTTAAATATCATGCAAGATAACATCGAAAAAGCGCTTAAGGATATTATTTGGCAGTCCCTGAAAGACGCGGGGCTGGATAACGCCTGCGCCTGCGAGGATATCGGGCTGGAATTCGCCCCGGCCCCCGGATTCGGAGACATTTCCAGCAATATCTGCCTGCGCCTGGCGAAATCCGCCCGGAGAGCGCCGATGGTTATCGCCGAGGATATCGCGCAGAAAGCTTCCGCGATCCTGGCGGGATCCCCGTTAAAAGAAGATGTGGAACAGATCAAAGCCGAAGGCGCTGGGTTCATCAATTTTTACCTGACTAAAGACTATTTCCGCAAGACGCTGGGCGAGATCCTGGAAAGAAAACAGGATTACGGCCGCTCCGGCCTGGGCAAAGGCGAGAAGCTGATGATCGAGTTCGTCAGCGCCAACCCCACCGGGCCCTTGTCCGTGGCTCACGCCAGGCAGGCCGCCGTGGGCGACGCCCTGGCCAATATCACCGGGTTCCTCGGGTTCGACGTGCAGAAGGAATATTACCTTAACGACGAAGGCAACCAGATCAACATCCTCGGCAATTCCGTGAAAACCCGGCTGGCCCAGCTTAACGGGGAGAACGTGCCTTTCCCGGAAAATTATTACCAGGGCGATTATATCACGGATATGGCCCGCGAGATCAAGGAAAAGAATCTCAAGGTGGAAGATTTTCCGGATTACGCCGGAAATTATATTTTAGAAATAATCAAGCAGGAACTGAAAGATTTTCATGTGGAGTTCGGCTGCTGGTTCAGCCAGAAAGAACTGCGCAAGAGCGGCAAGATCCAGGAGACCCTGGATTACCTTAAGGAAAAGGGTTTTTTATACGAGCTCGACGGCGCGCTGTGGTTCAAGTCCACCGAACTCGGCGACGACAAAGACCGGGTGGTGATCAAAAGCGACGGGTCATACACTTACCTGGCCCCGGATATCGCTTACCACCGCGAGAAATACCGCCGCGGTTTCAAGAAACTGGTCAACCTGCTGGGGCCCGACCATCACGGCTATATCAGCCGGCTTAAGGCTTCCATCGCCGCTTTGGGCGAGGACCCGGATTCGCTGGATGTGCTGATCGTCCAGCTGGCGTCGATATTCCGCGAGGGCAAGCCGGTGGAGATGTCCACCCGCCGCGGGCAGTATATAACTTTGCGCGAGGTCCTGGACGAGGTCGGGGTGGACGCTTCGCGGTTTTTCTTCATGATGCGCCGGACTTCCAGCCATTTGAATTTCGACCTGGAGATCGCCAAGAAACAGACCCCGGAGAACCCGGTTTATTATATCCAATACGCTTACGCGCGCATCAGCAGCATCCTGCGCCAGGCCGGCACGGAAGCCGGGCTTGACCTGAAGGTATTGCGGTCGCTCAAAGAGCCGGAAGAGATCGACTTGATCCGCAAGCTCTGGCAGTTCCCTTATATCCTCAACGTATGTTATAAAAACCTCGACCCGTTCATGTTGACGGTTTATTTACAGGAAACAGCGGAAACTTTCCATAAATTCTACGACCGCCACCGCGTCCTCGGCCAGGAAAAGGACCTGACCACGGCCAGGCTCGCTTTGGTCAACGCCGTCAGGATAGTCCTGGCTACAGGCCTGGGGTTGCTGGGCGTCCGCGCTCCTGAACAGATGTGAAGAAATGGTTTCTCCCAAGATCCTCAAGATAAGCTTTCCTGATCCCGCCCTTGCGGAAAACCTTAGCTGCGAACTGGGGATATCCCCGGTCATCGCCAGGCTTCTGGTCAACCGCGGTATAACCGGCCCCGGAGCCGCGGAAAAGTTCATCGATCCCCGGATCGAACAGCTTCTCGACCCTTTTTCTTTTTCCGATATGCCTTTGGCGGTCAATTTTATCAAAAAAGCGGTGAAAAACCGCGGGAAGATCATGGTCTTCGGCGATTATGACGTCGACGGGGTCACGGCTTCGGCTTTGCTGACGAATACCCTTGCCTCTGCCGGCGCGGACGTTTGCCATTATATCCCTCACCGGGTCAAAGAGGGGTATGGTTTGAACCGGAATATCTGCGGTATCTGCCGGGAAAAAGGGGTTAAATTGCTGGTTACCGTGGATTGCGGGACTAACAGCCCGGAAGTCCTGAAGCAGTTGCGCCTGCAAGGGATCGAGGTCGTGGTTACCGACCACCACGAACCGTCCTCGGAAAACTGCCGCGACCACGCGTCGGCGATGATCAATCCCAAGACCGCGGGTTCGGGATATAAATTCCGCGAGCTGGCCGGAGTGGGAGTGGCGTATAAATTATGCCAGGCTTTGACCGGAGAGCTGATGCGGGAAGACCTGGACCTGGTGTCTTTAGGCACGGTAGCTGATTCCGTTCCCCTGGTAGGGGAGAACCGGGCGATCGTCCGCCAAGGGCTGGGCTGTATCGCTTCTTCCAGGCGGCCGGGTTTAAGGACGCTGATCGAATCCAGCGGGATCAAAGATAAAGAGATCACTCCGGAATCGGTGAGTTTTATCCTCGGCCCGCGCCTGAACGCCAGCGGAAGGCTGGAGAGCGCGGAAACGGCTTTTAACCTGCTGACAACGCGGGATCCTGAAGAAGCGCAGGCTCTGGTCAAGCTGGTGGAAGGGTATAACCGCCAGCGCCAGAAAATAGAGAGCAAGATCCTGGAAGAAGCCCAGGAGATCATCAATAAAGAGGTTAATTTTAAACAGCACCAGGTAATGGTCGTGGCCAAAGAAGGCTGGCACCTGGGGGTCCTGGGAATAGTCGCTTCCAAGCTGGCCGACCGTTTTTACCGGCCGGCGATCCTGATCTCGGTTAAAGACGGTTTGTGCCGCGGCTCGGGCCGGTCTATCGAGAGTTTCCACCTTTTTAACGGGTTGATGGAATGCGAAAGCCTGCTGGATAATTTTGGAGGCCACAGCCACGCCATCGGAATGGTCATCCCGGAAAAGAATATCGGGGAGTTCCGCAACCGGATCAATGATTTTGCCCGCCGGAGCCTGAACGCCCAGGACCTTATGCCGTCGATCAACGTGGATATGGAGCTGTCCCTGGCGGACCTGGATAAAGGGCTTGCCGGCGACCTGCAAAACCTGGCGCCTTTCGGCCAGGGCAATCCCGAGCCGCTGTTCCTGACCTCCGGACTGCGGCTGAAAGGCGCGCCGCGGCAATACAGCCGGGAAACGCTTAAATTCTGGGTTACCGACGGTAAATTGACTTTTCAGGTGATCGGTTTCGGCATGGGCAGGCTTTACGAAAGCCTGGTCAATTCCCGCGGGCTGGACCTGATATACAGGCTGAAGATCGACACCTGGAACGGGAACGACTCATTATTGCTGGAAGCGGAAGAACTTATTTTAAGGTAAAACGCTGATTAAAAAGATAACCCCCGTTGACTAATGCCAGCGGGGGTATTTTTTACCGTAGCGGCACCCCTGGGGTGCCGCTGGGGTTAGGCTTTTTTGACTACGCCTTTTTTGAGGCATTTGGCGCAGACGTAGGAGATCTTTGCTTTGCCGTCGATCATGACCCGCACTTTCTGCAGGTTGGGGAGGAATTTGCGCTTGGTCCAGCGGACGATCTTGCTTCCGGTCCCGCCTTTTTTCTTTAAAAGACCTTTTCTGACGACACTTTTTCCGGCTAAAGGCTTTTTTCCGCAAATCGCGCATATTTTGAACATTTTTGTCTCCTTGGATTTAAATTTGGCTGAATAGAGCGAATTTAATATGAGAAATCTAAGTATACCCGAATTTGACTTTTTGTCAAGAATTAAAAGAAATATATTGCAAAATAGAAAGGAATTTGTATAATAATACTTTCCGCTCGCGAGGTTAATAATTTGTTGCACTTTAAAAAAAGTGTGTTATACTTATAAAACTATGTTCAAAGGAGAGAGCTGTCGCGAAGAACAGATCTCCCTAATGTGTTAAGAAGCAAAGGAATAAGCCCCTTTAGGAGAATGCAGCGCTCTGATAAACTCGAAGGGCTGTTTTTGCGAAAAGAGGCTTATCTAAGGAGGAGTAAAATTGCCGTCAGACCTGATCAAGAAGCTTTTGGAAGCCGGAGTCCATTTCGGGCATAAAACTTCCCGCTGGAACCCCAAGATGAAGAAGTTCATTTTCGGGGAGAGAAGCGGGATCTATATCATCGATCTGGAGAAGACCGAAGAGTGCCTGAATAAAACAAGAGATTTTATCCTGGATATGACCGCAAAAGGCGATGTGATGCTTTTTGTCGGGACCAAGAAACAGGCCCAGGAAGTTATATTTAAGGAAGCCAACCGCTGCGGGATGTATTACGTGACCGAGCGCTGGCCGGGCGGGATGCTCACCAATTTCGCCACGATCAAGAAATCGATCAACCGCCTGAAAGAGATCGAAACCATGAAGGCGGACGGGACTTTCCAGCAATTGACCAAAAAAGAAGTAGCCCTCCTGGAAAAAGAATTGGCCAAATTAAAGAAGAATTTCGGCGGCATCGTGGCTATGGAACGCATGCCCAAGGCCGCTTTTATCGTCGATACCAAGAAAGAAGATACCGCGGTCAGGGAAGCCCGCAAGCTGGGGATCCCTGTTATCGGGCTTATCGATACCAATTCCAACCCGGACCTGGTCGATTATCCCATACCCGGCAACGACGACGCTACCAAATCCATACAGGTGATCACGGCGTTCCTGGCGGACAGCGTTATCGAAGGCCGCAAAAGGTTTGTTTCCTACATGGCTCACGACGGCGTAGCGGAGAAGAAAGAAGAGCCTAAAGCCGCCGCCCCAGCAGCTCCCGCAGCAGCCCCCGTTCCGGGCGAGCCTGTGATCCTGCCTGAGGAAGAGGCCGGGATCAAGGAGATAGCCGAGATCATCGACGGCGGATCGAAAGAAGACTTGAAAAATCCTAAAAAAACCCATGTTCCTGTTGTCGGGAATAAGTTGAACGATAAAAGGAAGGTATAGTTAAAATGGCGATTTCAGTTGCGGCAATAAAAGAATTGAGGGACTTGAGCTCGGCAAGCATCGCCGACTGCAAGAAAGCTTTGAACGACTCAGCCGGAGACGTGCAGAAGGCTTTGAAACTTCTGCGCACCCGCGGCCTGGAGAAAATGGCTTCCAAGGGCGAACGGGCGGCTAAAGAGGGCCGGATCGAGGCTTATGTCCATCACGGGAACAAGATCGGCGTCCTGCTGGAAGTCGATTGCGAAACCGATTTCGTGGCCAAAAACGAATCTTTCTGCCAGTTCACTAAAGACCTGGCGATGCAGATAGCGGCTACCAGCCCCAAATACCTGATGATCGAAGACGTGCCTAAGGACCTGATGGCGCAGTATGACGATAAAGAAAAAGACCTGTATTATAAGACCCATTGCCTGATGGAACAGCCTTTTATCAAGGACCCGGCTTTGAATATCAAGGACCTTCTGGGAAGCCTGGTCGCCAAGTTCAACGAGAAGATAGTAGTCCGTAAGTTCGCGAGATATAAGATCGGCGAATAAAAATGGCACAAGCCGCCTACAAAAGAATAGTCTTAAAACTCAGTGGCGAGGCTCTGCAAGGCAGTAAATCCCACGGTATCGACCATTCTTTTCTGGTATCCATCGCCCGGCAGATAAAAGAAATAAGGGACCTGAACGTGCAGGTCGCGCTGGTCCTGGGCGGAGGCAATATTTTTCGCGGCCAGGAGAATACCGCCAACCGCGGGCTGGATATGGACCGGTCGGTCGCCGATTACATGGGCATGCTGGCCACCGTGATCAACGGGCTGGCCCTGCAGAATGTCCTGGAAACGATGGGCATGCCGACGCGGGTAATGAGCGCGATCGAGATGCAGAAGGTCGCCGAGCCGTATATCCGCAGAAGAGCGGTGCGCCACCTGGAAAAGGGCCGGGTGATCATCTTCGTCGCCGGCACGGGGAACCCTTATTTTACTACCGACACCGCCGCGGCTTTGCGCGCGATGGAGATCGGCGCGGACGTTATCCTCAAAGCCACCAAAGTCGACGGTGTTTATTCCGCCGACCCGGTTAAAGTGAAGAGCGCCAGGAAATTCTCCTGTTTGAAATATATCGAGGTCTTAAGCAAAGGGCTTAAAGTGATGGACGCCACCGCCATAAGCCTGTGCATGGATAATAAGTTACCGATAATAGTTTTCAACCTGAATAAAGAAGGGAACATCAAACGCGTGGTAACGGGAGAGAAGATCGGCACCGTAGTTAAATAATTTCAGCCGGAGGGATTCGCCATGACAGTTAAAGAAGTTATCCATAATACGGACGAAAAATTAAAGAAAGCCCTTGATTTCGTGGCCCGGAATTTCGCGGAGATCCGCACCGGAAGGGCCAATCCCGCAATGGTCGAGGGAATTCACGTCGATTATTACGGGACCCCCACGATGCTCAAGCAACTGGCTTCGATATCCGTCCCGGACGCGCACATGCTCTTTATCCAGCCCTGGGATGTTTCGGCTATCGCCGAGATCGAGAAAGCCCTGATGAAATCGAACCTGGGCATAACCCCCTCCAACGACGGAAAGACCATTAGGCTTTCGGTCCCGCAGTTGTCCAAGGAAAGAAGGGACGAACTGGCTAAAGTCGTGCATAAGATGGCCGAGGACGGGAGGGTCTCTTTGCGGACCATCCGCCACGAGTCGAAAACGATCCTGGAAAAGCTGGAAAAGGATAAAGCGATCAACGAGGACGATAAATTCCGCGGGATCGACGAAGTCCAGAAACTGGTCGATAAATACGGCGTCAAGGTTGAAGAGATATTAAAGAATAAAGAGAAGGAAGTAACTGGAGCATAATAGTTGATAGTTGGTAGTTCATAGTTGGTAGTTTCTGGGGGAGGGTCCTTTTATTAACTATGAACTCTTAACTATTAACTAAATAGATTTGGGCCTCTAGCTCATCTGGTAGAGCACCACCCTTTTAAGGTGGGTGTGCCGCGTTCGAGCCGCGGGAGGCTCACCAAATTTTAAAGAAATACAGCGACAGACGCGGCACACATCGACAGCCGCGTTCCCCCGTCCTGAACTGTGGAATGGAAGACGGGATAGCCGCTTGCAGGAGGGCACTCCTGCGTCAGAGCCGCGGGAGGCTCACTAATTTAGTAACTAGTAAACTAGTAACTTGTAACTAGTAATAAAAGCTTTTTTGCGAGCTGGGATACATATTTTTGAATTACGAGTTTACTAGTTACGAATTACGAAACCAAGGGCGGATGGCGGAATTGGCATACGCGATAGCCTTAGGAGCTATTGGGGTAACCCTTGGAGGTTCAAATCCTCTTCCGCCCATATCTTTGCTGGGAATAACCCGGGATCCAAGGAAGAGGCGAAGAAGCACCTGGTCTTTACATTCTACGCGGGAGTAGCTCAGTTGGTAGAGCGCTACCTTGCCAAGGTAGTTGTCGCGGGTTCGACCCCCGTCTCCCGCTTTTATTTCCGAAGGTCGAACCCAAGGGGGTGTGGGGGAAGGATTTCCCCCGCGTATTTGGGGTGACAGCGAAACGAAGTGAAGCGTCAGAGGGGCCAAGCCCCTATGAGGAACGAGTCTTCGTTAGCAGAGGTGTGAGCGACGGGTTCGTACCCCCGTCTCCCGCTTATTACTTTATTAGTCTTGCCACGGGTATAAAAGCTGGTATAGAAAGGAGACAAGATAATGAAGTTAATGGATTTTCTTTCCAAGAAGTCTATCGTTGCCGAGATCAAGTCCACCAAGAAAGAGGATGTGATCAAGGAATTAGTGGACCTGCTGATCGAGTCCGGCGAGCTGGAAAAAACCTACCGCAGTAAAGTTATCGACGCCCTCATGGAACGCGAATCGCTGGGGTCCACGGCCATAGGCCAGGGGATCGCCATTCCCCACGCAAAAACCGATTGCGTAACCAAGCTTGTGGGAGCGTTCGGCCTTTCCAAGAAAGGGGTCGATTTTGATTCTTTAGACGGAGAGCCTGTTTATATTTTCTTCATGCTGTTGGCTGCGCAGGATTCAGCCGGCCCGCACCTTAAGGCGCTTGCCAGAATTTCCCGTCTTTTTAAGGACAAATACTTCCGCGATAATCTTCGCAATTGCAACGACGAAAAAGACATTATAGCAGTGATCACCCAGGAAGACGAGAAGGTTTAATCGAGGGAAAATGATACCCAGGTTAAGACGGCTTTTCATGTGGCTCTACCCCGGCATCGGCATTAAACGCTGGATAGGGTTAAGCGCTTTCGGGGTAGTTCTTTTGATCATCGGCTCAGGCGGTTTTCCCAGCGGGGAATTTTTTATAATCAAGATCCTCGATTCGGTGATCCTGGTCTCCGGGCTGGTGATCCTTATCCTGGGGATCAAAAGGCTGCTCAGTTCTTTGATCAACGCTTTTATGCCCGCCACCAAGCAGGATGAGCTGGTGGATATCCTTTATCACCGCAAACAGCTTTCCCGCGGCCCGAAGATCGTCGCTATAGGCGGAGGCACGGGATTATCCATGCTTTTGTCGGGGCTTAAGGAATACAGTTCCAATATTACCGCTATCGTCACGGTCGCCGATGACGGAGGATCGTCGGGGCGGCTGCGCCAGCAATTCGACATTCTGCCTCCGGGCGATATCCGCAACTGCCTGGTAGCCCTGGCCGACGCGTCCACGATGATGCGCGACCTGTTCCAGTTCCGGTTCGAAGCCGGTTCGGAGCTGGCGGGGCACAGTTTCGGCAATTTGTTCATCACGGTAATGACCAGGCTTACCGGCGATTTTGAAAAAGCGATCCGCGAGACCAGCAAAGTCCTGGCTTTAAGGGGGCAGGTCATACCGTCGACGCTGGAGAATGTCACGCTGGTCGCCAGGCACCAGGACGGAACGATCACCGAAGGCGAAGCCAACATCCCCAGGGCGCATAAGCCGATCAGGAAAGTTTATCTTAACCCGCTCGACCCTCAGGCCGCGCCGGAAACGGTAAAGGCCATCGAGGAAGCGGAGATAATAGTTTTAGGCCCGGGATCGTTATATACCAGCATTATCCCGAACCTGCTGATCAAGGATATTACCGATAGTATTGTTTCTTCCCGGGCGATCAAGGTTTATGTGTGCAATGTGATGACCCAGCCCGGGGAAACCGACGGGTATACCGCTTCCCAGCATGTCAAAGCGCTGGTCGAGCACAGCCACCCCCGGATAATAGATTATTGCGTGGTCAATACCGGCAAGATACCCCCGGATATCCGGGCGCGTTACGAGAAAGACCAGGCGTTCCCGGTAGCCGGCGATAAAAAAGCCGTCCTTAATATGGGGTACCGGGTGATCGAGGAAGATACGGTAAGCATAGACGAGGCCATGGTCAGGCACGACAATCTGAAGCTGGCGAAAATAATTTTCAGTTTATTAGAGGAATTTTAGAGAATGTTCACTGTTAAGAAAAAACTTACCGTTAAGAATAAACAGGGGCTGCACGCCCGCCCCGCGGCGATGTTCGTCCAGATCGCCAACCGTTTCGAATCGAATATAACGGTCAGCCGCGACGATGAGAAGGTCAACGGCAAGTCGATCATGGGCATCCTTATGCTCGGCGCGGAACACGGCAGCCAGATAGTCCTGGAAGCCGAAGGAAAAGACGCGGAAGCGGCTTTGGCCGAGCTGGAGAAGGTCCTGGCCAGGGAGGACATGGGATGATAAAGTTAAAAGGCATAGCCGCGGCGCCCGGCATCCGGATAGCTAAAGCTTATAAAGTCGGCAAAGAGGAATTCGATATTCCCCACGACCCGATCAGGCCCGACGAGATCCCCCTGCACATCCAGCTTTTCGAAGAAGCGTTGATCTCCACCCGCAAAGAGATCATCGAGCTTCAAAAGAGGATCGCCGCCGATATGGGGCAGGAAGAAGCCCAGATATTCGACGCCCATCTTCTGGTCCTCGAGGACCGGATGCTCATCGAAGAAGTCATATCCCGCCTGAAAAAAGAACAGGTCAGCGTCCCGTTCATTTTCTCCGAAGTCCTGAAAAAATACATAGATGTTTTTTCCAAGATCGAAGACGAGTATTTAAGAGAGCGCACCGCCGACCTTAACGACGTGGGAAAGCGCGTGCTCCGGCACCTGCTGGGCAAAGAGCACAAGGGCCTTAACGACCTTAAGGAGCGGGTGGTGGTCGTAGCGCACGACCTGGCCCCGTCGGACACCGCGGTAATGCACCGGCAGATGGTCAGCGCTTTCGTTACCGATATCGGGGGAAAAACTTCCCACACCGCGATCATGGCCAAGTCCCTGGAGATCCCGGCGGTCGTCGGGCTGGTCGAGGCCACGGCCAGGATCAAAACCGGCGATATCCTGATCGTCGACGGCAGCATGGGCGTGGTCATTATCAACCCCGACGAAGAAACCCTGCGCATTTACCAGGAAGAAGAGCAGAAGCTCATCGGCATCGCGGAAAGGTTCCTGGCGGTAAAAGACCTGCCGGGGCAGACCACGGACGGCCGCAGGGTCGAGATCGCCGCTAATATCGAAATACCCGAAGAGATCCCGTCGGTCAAGATCCACGGCGCTGAAGGCATCGGCCTTTACCGCACCGAATTCTTTTACATGAACCGCAAAGACGCCCCGACCGAGGAGGAACAGTTCCAGGCGTATAAATTCGTCGCTGAGGAGATGAAAACCGGGACGGTGATCATCCGCACCCTGGACCTGGGAGGGGATAAATTTTTGTCCCAGTTCGAGATGCCCAAGGAGATCCAGCCGTTCCTGGGCTGGAGGGCTATCCGTTTCTGCTTAGCCCGGCCGGACGTGTTCAAACTGCAATTGAGGGCTATCCTGCGCGCTTCGGCTTTCGGGAAACTGAGCCTGATGTACCCGATGATCTCCGGGATAGAGGAACTCCGGCAGGCCAACGCGATACTCGAAGAATGCAAGCAGGAACTGCGCAGGGACAGGCTGAGTTTCAACGAGGATATAGAGGTGGGGGTGATGATCGAGGTCCCGTCGGCGGCGATCACCGCGGACCTGCTGGCCAAAGAAGCGGACTTTTTCTCTATCGGCACCAACGACCTTATCCAGTATTCGCTGGCCGTCGACCGGACCAACGAAAAAGTCGCTTATTTATACGACCCTTCCCATCCGGCGGTATTGCGGATGATCAAGGGGATAATCGACGCCGGGCACGCCAACAACATCCGGGTCTGCATGTGCGGGGAAATGGCTTCCGATGAGCTCTTTACCGCGGTCCTGCTGGGGATGGGGCTGGATGAATTCAGCATTTCCGCGCTGGCCATACCGCAGATAAAGTATATCATCCGTTCGGTCAGTTTCGACCAGGCTAAGAAGATCGCCGAGGAAGCTTTAAGCTTATCCACCGCCAAAGCCGTGGATAATTTTATGCAAGCCAAATTAAGAGAGATCCTGAAATAATATGAAAGCATTGATCCTGGCCGCGGGATACGCCACCCGCCTTTACCCTTATACCAAAAATTTCCCCAAGCCGTTATTGGAAATAAACAAAAAACCGATAATCGAGTATCTTATCGATAAGCTGGAAGAGATCGAAGGCGTTTCCGAGATACTCGTGGTCACCAACGCCCGCTTTTTCCCGGTTTTCGAGAAATGGAGAAAAGGGCTGAGATCCGGCAAAAAGATCAGGATCATAAACGACCTGACCAGGAGCCCCGAGGGACGGCTGGGCGCGATCGGGGACATGAATTTCGTTTTTTCCAAGATCGGTTTCAATGACGATTACCTCGTCCTGGGCGGGGATAATTTTTTTAAAGATCCTCTTGCGGGATTTATATCCCGGGCGGTGAAAAAGCCGGAAGCGGCCACCATCGGCGTCTGCGACATTAAAAAAAGATCCGAAGCCAGGAATTTCGGGGTGGCCGTCCTCGACCGGAACCGCCGCATAACGGCGTTCTGGGAAAAACCGGAGAAACCGCAAACGAGCCTGGTGGCGATGTGTTTATATTATTTCCCGCGGTCCTGCGTGGGGCTTATAAAAAAATACCTGAAAGACGTCACCAATCATTCAGACGCCGCCGGAGCCTATATAAGCTGGCTGGCCGCCGATAAGAAAGCGTACGGGTTCGTATTCAAGCATTACTGGGTTGATATCGGGAGGATCCAGACGTATGAGAAGGTCAAGAAGATGAACAAAGCCAAAGGAGAAAAGACTAAATGAAAGACCATTATTTTTTTACTTCGGAATCGGTAGGGGAGGGGCATCCGGATAAGGTCTGCGATCAGATATCCGACGGCGTTCTTGACGAAGTGATGAGGCAGGATCCCAGGGGCAGGGTCGCCTGCGAGACTTATGTTACGATGGGGCTTTTGATCGTAGGCGGAGAGATCACCACCAACGCTTACGTGGATATCCATAAGATGGCCCGGGACATAATCAAAGAAATAGGCTATACCGACCCTAAATACGGCTTCGATTACCATACCTGCGCGATAGTCAACACTATCCATTCTCAGTCGCCGGATATTTCCCAGGGCGTGGACCAGGGCGGGGCCGGGGACCAGGGGATCATGTTCGGTTATGCCTGCGACGAGACTGAAGAATATATGCCGCTGGCGATAATGCAGGCGCATAAACTGGTCAAAAGAATGGCGGACGTGCGCAGGTCCGGGGTTTTAAAATATCTCGGCCCGGATTCCAAGTCCCAGGTGACTATCGAATACCAGGGCGGCAAGGCTAAAAGAGTGGACGCGGTTGTCCTGGCCTGCCAGCATACCGAGGATATCCTGGATAAAAGCGGCGAGAATATAACTGAAAAAGCCAGGCAGGAAATGATCAAAGTCATCGCCGAGCCGGTCTTAAAAGGCTGGATCGATAAGAATACCAGGTTTTACGTCAACCAGACCGGAAAGTTCGTGGTCGGCGGCCCGCAGTCGGACACCGGCATGACCGGCAGGAAGATCATCGTGGACACTTACGGCGGCACCGTTCCGCATGGCGGCGGCGCTTTCTCCGGGAAAGACCCGACCAAGGTTGACCGTTCGGCCGCGTACATGGGCCGTTATGTCGCCAAGAACATGGTCGCCGCGGGCTTAGCGGAGAAGTTCCTGGTCCAGTTCTCCTACGTTATCGGTTACGCTGAACCTCTGTCCATATTCGTCAATACTTTCGGAACAGGCAAGATCGAAGACGATAAATTCGTGAAGTTGATCCGGGATAATTTCGACCTGACCCCGCGAGGGATCATAAAGACTCTGGACCTGCGCCGGCCTATATTCCGCAAGACCGCCTGCTACGGCCATTTCGGCAGGACCGAACCGGAATTCACCTGGGAAAGAACGGATAAAGTCCCGGCGTTGAAAAAACAAGCGGCTGGATTATAAAGGAGCGTCCATGAAATATGATATCAAGGATATAAAGCTGGCGGGAAAAGGCGCACTGCGCATTGAATGGGCGCGTAACAATATGCCGGTCCTGCAATTAGTGGCTGAACGTTTCGCCAAAGAAAAGCCTTTAAAGGGTTTGACCCTGTCCGCCTGCCTGCACGTTACCACCGAGACCGCGGTGTTGATGGAAGTCCTGAAAGCGGGCGGGGCGGATATCGCTTTATGCGCTTCCAACCCTCTATCCACCCAGGATGACGTGGCCGCGTCTTTGGTCAAGAACCTGCGGATCCCGGTATTCGCGATCAAGGGCGAAGACACCAAGACTTATTACAACCACATAATTTCCGCGCTTTCTTTCCAGCCGGACATGACCATGGACGACGGGGCGGACCTGGTGTCCACCATCCATCAGCACCCGGATAAATATTTGAAACGGCCGGTCATCGGCGGGACAGAAGAGACCACTACCGGGGTTATCCGGCTCAAGGCTTTGGCCGCGCAGGGCAAACTGCGCTACCCGATAGTCGCGGTAAACGACGCTATGACCAAGCACATGTTCGATAACCGTTACGGCACGGGGCAGTCAACGATAGACGGGATCATCCGGGCCACCAATAAACTGCTGGCCGGATCGAATTTCGTGGTCTGCGGCTACGGCTGGTGCGGCCGGGGACTGGCGATGCGGGCCCAGGGCATCGGCGCCAACGTTATCGTCGTGGAAGTGTCCCCTTTAAAAGGGCTGGAAGCGGTAATGGACGGGTACCGGGTGATGACTATCAAGGAAGCCGCCAGGATCGGCGACGTCTTTGTCACCGTCACCGGCGACGTCAACGTTATCCGCAGGGAGCATTTCGCGCTGATGAAGAACGGCGCTATCGTCTGCAACTCCGGGCATTTTAACGCCGAGCTGGACATACCCGCGCTGGAAAAACTGTCTAAGTCCAAGAAGACCATCCGCGATTATACCGTGGAATATAAACTGCGCAACGGCCGCAAGGTTTACCTGCTCGGCGAAGGCCGGCTGATCAACCTCGCCGCCGCCGAGGGCCATCCCGCGTCGGTCATGGATATGTCCTTCTGCAACCAGGCGCTGGGCGCGGAATATATGATGAAGAATTACCGGAAACTCAAGAAAGAAGTTTATACCGTCCCGGAACCGATAGATAACGAGATCGCCCGGCTGAAACTCAGGTCTTTGGGCGTCAAGATCGACGTATTGACCGCCGAGCAGAAAAAATACCTTTCCAGCTGGGAAATGGGGACTTGAGCGATAATTTTATTTACATACCTATTTCCACACCGGGTGTGGGGGTGGTTTAAGAGGTAGAAATGTCTATAAGAAGGATCGGAGTGATGACTTCCGGAGGCGACGCTCCGGGGATGAACGCGGCGATACGCGCGGTCGTGCGCACAGCCCTGAGCAATAACCTGGAAGTTATGGGTATTTTCCGGGGTTATGAAGGGTTGATCAACGAAGAAATCAAGATCTTCGACCACCGTTCGGTATCCAATATCATCGGCCGCGGCGGCACGATCTTAAAGACTGCGCGTTCCGCGGAGTTCATGACCGAGGCCGGGCAGAAACGGGCGGTCGAAACCATCAAGAAATTCGGAATGGACGGGCTGGTCCTGATCGGCGGCAACGGGACTTATAACGGCGGGATAGTTTTATCGCGTAAATGGAATATCCCCTGCATCGGGGTCCCCGGGACCATCGATAACGATATCAACGGCACCGACGCCACAATAGGCGCGGACACCGCGGTCAATACCGCGCTGGACGCCATCGATAAGATCCGGGATACCGTTACTTCCATGGAGCGTATTTTCGTGGTGGAAGTAATGGGCCGGGACTGCGGGTATATCGCGCTCCAGGTGGGGATCGCCGGAGGCGCCGAAGATGTCCTGATACCGGAAAAGAAATTCGATATTCATAATATGTGCCATTCGATGGTCGAGGGCAACCTCCGGGGCAAGGTCAGCTGGATCGTGATCGTCGCCGAAGGCGCGGCTAAAGGCGAGGATGTCGCCAGGCAGATCACCGAGATCACTACCCTGGAGACCAGGGTCGCCGTGCTCGGGCATATCCAGAGGGGAGGAAGCCCTACGGCGCAGGACCGTAACCTGGCCGGCCTGCTGGGGACTGAGGCGGTAAATCTGCTCATCCAGGGGCAGACCTGCAAAGCAGTGGGCGTGATATCCGATAATGTGAACATCGTAGATCTGGAATACGCGGTAACCAAAAAAGAACTGAAATCCGAAGGTTTCTATCAATTGATCAAAACTTTAACATAAGGGAGGAACAGGAAATGGGAAGGAAAGGAACGGATGTGGAAAAGCTGGTAATGGACCTGATCAATACCGACGACGCTGAAGCCAAGAAGGGCATCGCCGGAAAAATAAAAGAAATAGCTTATAAAAAAGGGATATACCTTTCCAGCATCAACGATCTTTATATGGCCCGCGGAAAAGGCGAATTCACCGGGTTCACCGTCCCGGCGATCAACCTGCGCTCGATGACCTATGACTTGTCCAGGGCGATATTCAGGGTCGCCAAGAGGAATAATTCCGGCGCTTTCATTTTTGAGATCGCCAAATCGGAGATGGGCTATACCGGCCAGCCTCCGGTCGAATATTCGGCGGTGATCCTGGGCGCGGCGATCAAAGAAGGCTACAGCGGCCCGGTGTTCATCCAGGGCGACCATTTCCAGGTCAACGCCAAGAAATACGCCGAGAACCCGGAAAAGGAGATCGAAAGCCTCAAAGCTTTGATCTCGGAAGCCGTGGCTAACGGTTTTTACAATATCGATATCGATTCCTCCACGGTCGTGGACCTGTCCAAGACCGACCTTAAAAAACAGCAGCTGCATAATTACACTATCTGCGCCAAACTGACCCATTTTATCCGCCAGGTCCAGCCTAAAGGGATCATGGTTTCCGTCGGAGGAGAGATCGGCGAGGTCGGCCATAAGAATTCCACGCCTGAAGACCTGAGCGCGTTTATGGAAGGGTTCAAGAGCTCTTTGCGTAAAGGGTTGGCCGGGATCAGCAAGATTTCCATCCAGACCGGGACATCCCACGGCGGCGTTGTGCTTCCGGACGGGACGATCGCCCAGGTAAAACTGGATTTCGAGACGCTCAAGACCATTTCCAAGATCGCCAAGGAGCAATACGGCATGGCCGGCGCGGTCCAGCACGGGGCGTCGACCCTCCCGGACGAGGCTTTCCACAAATTCCCGGAGACCGATACCGCGGAAGTCCATCTGGCGACTAATTTCCAGAATATGATCTATGATTCCAAGCATTTTCCCGCGGAGATCAAGAACAAGATCTACGAATGGCTGAAAGTCAACGCCGCCAACGAAAGAAAAGAAGGCCAGACCGACGAACAGTTCTTTTACAGCTCGCGCAAGAAGGCGTTAGGGCCGTTCAAGAAAGAGATCATGGCCATGCCCGCGGAGATCCGCGACGCTATTTCCAGCGAGATCGAGGCGAAGTTCGAATTCCTGTTCAAACAGCTTAACGCTATCAATAATAAAGAGCTGGTGGATAAATACATCAAACTTAAGAGAGTCATCGTGCGCAAGCATAAAGAAGCCGGCCCGGTCGAGCATGACGGAGAGGGCGCGGACTAAACAGCTTAAGATCAGAAATCCGTAATTTGACCGGAGGAAAAAGGCCGCGAAAAAAACAGGATAATATCTTGGGCTTCTTTGCGGCCTTTTTTAGTCGATAGTCAATAGTTCATAGTTGGTAGGTGCAAAAAAGGAGGATAACAAATGCGGTTTGCCGGGATTATGGCCTTAACTTTTCTTTTCGCGCCTTCGATTTATGCCTAGGTCAACAATACCGAATCCTTGACCATTACCACGTATTATCCTTCGCCTTACGGGGTGTACCGCGACCTGGAGATCCATCACAGTGTAAAATACCACCCGCTGGCAGATTTGAGCACCAGCACTGTTCCCGATCCTGCGGAAGGCCAGCTGGTGTATTTGAATAATAGTTCCAGCCAGGGGTTCTACTATTATGACGGGGCAAGCTGGCAGGCGCAGTCCTCCGGCGGTGGAGTGTGTTATACCAATTACGGAAAGAATACTTGCGCAAGCGGGTATACGGCGGTTGTCACCGGATATACCACTGCGTATAATTATATGTTTTCAGGCGTAGCGACGGGAAAAATCGTTTGCAGTTCGGTAATCCATGATTCGACGACCATAAATAACTATTTTGCAGCTGCTTCATCTTCACAAAAGGGAACTGTGATCTCCAGCGAACCCTGCGCTATTTGTTGTAAATAATTTTAGAAATCGCCAGTGAGAACAATTATAACTTTATTGTTCCTGTTCATCCCCGCCTTTAGCTGCGCTTTTGAGGTTGATCCTTATCAAAAAGAGGATAACTCCGGCCTTAATCTTATCTTCCTGCCGCTTAATTACTCAAAAAAGAGCGATTTTACCCTGGATTTCGAAAGAATAGCCGTCAGGTTAAAGAAAACCTTGCCTTTTAGCGAATTTGCTGATAAAATTAGCCTATATCAGGTTGATATTTCACCGGAAGAAGAAAAACTGTTCGTTAAGGAAACTCAGGGTTTCCCTCCGCTGGTTATCCGCCGGGATCTACTGCAGAATATAAGCCATTCGCTTCAGTCTTCGTATAAATTGGTGGTTGTTGACGCCAAGGGCGGGGTTTCCTGCGCGGAATTGTCGGATTTGGCCAGGGTTTCTTTGATCATCGTAGGACGGTCAAGGTATAGCAGCGCGGATAGTTTTGTCCAAGGTTTCCTGCACGAATTGGGCCATTCTTTAGGGTTGAGGGATGAATGCGTGAATTGCCGGCAGCTTTCCGGCCCGGGATATCCTAATTGCGCCGCGAATAAAGAAGACGCGGTGAAATACTGGGGCGATCTGGCGGTAAAAGATAACGGGGTTAATTTTATCGCCGGATGCTGCGGCAACCGGAAATACATCCGCCCGACCCTGGGGTCGTTAATGAACGACGCGGATAAAGCCGGGGATTACGGGGCGGTCAACGAAAGATATTTAAGGCAGGTTTTAATCAATAGCGGGAGATAAAAATGCGTTCAGATACGATCAAGAAAGGTTTGGAGAGGGTGCCGCACCGCGCGCTGCTGCACGCTACGGGCCTGCGCCGGAAGGATCTCGACCGGCCGTTCATCGGCGTGGCCACTTCTTTTACCGACCTCATTCCCGGGCATATCGGGATGCGCGACCTGGAGCGGTTTATCGAGCGCGGGGTCTGCTACGGCGGCGGAGTGCCTTTTTTCTTCGGGATCCCCGGGATCTGCGACGGGATCGCCATGGGCCACCTGGGGATGTGTTATCCCCTGGCGACCCGGGAATTGATCGCCGATTCCATCGAGTCTGTTTGCAACGCCCATCAGCTGGACGGGTTGGTGTGTTTGACCAACTGCGATAAGATCACTCCCGGGATGATCATGGCCGCGGCCCGGCTGAATATCCCTACTATAGTGGTTACCGCCGGCCCGATGATGAGCGGCAGGTTCCGCAAGAGAAAACTGGCCTTCGTGCATGATTCTTACGAGGCCCTGGCCCGGGCCAAAAAGGGCGATATCTCCGCCGAAGAATTAACTTGCCTGGAAATGGAAGCCTGCCCCGGAGCCGGTTCCTGCCAGGGGCTTTACACCGCCAATACCATGGCTTGCCTGGTGGAAACTCTGGGCATGTCTTTGCCCGGCTGCGGCACGGCGCTGGCGGTTTCGGCCAGGAAACGCCGGATCGCCCAGGACAGCGGCGAGCGGATCTGCGAACTGGTCAAAAAGGATATCAAACCCAGGGATATCATCACCAAAGAATCCCTGGAGAACGCCATCCGGGTGGATATGGCTTTGGGCGGATCGAGCAATACCGTTCTGCACCTGACCGCCATCGCTCATGAAGCCGGGATAAAACTAAATCTCAAGAAATTCGACGATATTTCCAAGGATACCCCGCATATAACTTTGCTTGAACCGGCGGGAAGCCATTATATGGAAGACCTGGAATACGCCGGGGGTATACCCGCGGTGCTCAAGCGTTTAAAGAGCAAATTGAACAATACGCTTACTTTAAGCGGCAAGAAGATCTATCAGATCGCCGACAGCGCCGAAATAGCCGATGAGGAAGTGATCCGTCCGTTCAGCCGGGCGTATCACCAGCAGGGCGGGATCGCGGTGCTTTACGGCAACCTCGCTCCCGGAGGCTGCGTGGTCAAGCAGTCCGCGGTCAGCCCGAAGATGATGAAATTCACCGGCAAAGCCAGGGTGTTCAACCGCGAAGAAGAAGCGATGAAAGTTATCCTTGACCAGGATGTCCATCCCGGCGAGGTCCTGGTGATCCGTTATGAAGGGCCTGCCGGCGGTCCGGGAATGCGCGAGATGCTCGCTCCGACCTCGGCGATAGTGGGGATGGGGCTGGCGGAGTCGGTGGCGTTGATCACCGACGGAAGATTTTCCGGCGGCACCAGCGGCCCGTGCCTGGGCCATGTTTCCCCGGAAGCCGCGGCCAAAGGCCCGATCGCGATCGTTAAGAACGGGGATATAATAAGCATAGATATACCCGGCCGTAAACTTGAAGTCAAATTGACCGGGGCCGAGATCGCCAGGAGGTTTAAGACCTGGAAACCGGTCGAACCGAAGATCAAGACCGGGTATCTGGCGCGTTATTCGCGCATGGTTTCCTCGGCGGATAAAGGAGCGGTTGTTAGTTAATAGTTGATAGTTCATAGTTGGGAGTAAAAATTATGAACTGTTAACTAATAAGTTGGGAAGTAACATGGCTTTTGATTTCGAAAAACTCGAGATTTATAAAAAAGCAGTTGTTTTTGCGAATGCCGTTTATGACCTTACAAAGAAATTCCCGAAGGATGAGCAATTTGGGATTATCAGCCAATTCCGCCGGGCTGCTGTGTCAGTTTCTCTTAATTTGGCGGAAGGAAGCGGGCGGACCAGCAAGGAATTCAAGCATTACATATTAATGGCCAGGACATCGATCCAGGAATGTATTCCATTATTGCGTATATCTTTTATGCAAGGGTATATTAACGGTGAAGAGTTGGAAAAGTATTATAAGCAATGTGAAGAACTGGCAAGAATGTTTTGCGGTCTCTCAAAAAGTATTTAACCGTTATTACTATTAACTACGAACTATTAACTCTTAACTAAAATGACAGGCTCGCAGATATTACTGGAAAGTTTGAAACGCGAAGGCGTGGAAGTGGTTTTCGGGTATCCCGGAGGCCAGGCTATCCATATTTTCGATAAATTATATGATTTTCCGCTCAAGCTTATTTTAGTCCGCCACGAGCAGGCCGCGGCGCACGCCGCCGATGGTTACGCCCGCTCGACAGGAAAAGTCGGGGTCTGCCTGGCGACTTCCGGCCCGGGCGCTACCAACCTGACCACCGGAATCGCCACCGCGTTCATGGATTCCATACCGATGGTGGCTATTACCGGGCAGGTCAAAAGTTTCCTGATAGGCAACGACGCGTTCCAGGAAGCGGACGTTACCGGGATCACCCGCCCGATTACCAAACATAATTTCCTGGTCAAAGATATCAAGGATCTGGCTAAGACCGTGCGCGAGGCTTTTTATATCGCTTCCACCGGAAGGCCGGGTCCGGTGCTTATCGATATCCCCGCGGATATCCAGGCCCAGGACGCTGACTTTGTCTGGCCGGAGAAAGTGGAGATCCGCAGTTACCAGCCGACTTATTTCGGGCATCCCGGGCAGATCAAGAAAGCGATGAAGACGATCTGCGCGGCGAAAAAACCGGTTATTTATGCCGGCGGAGGGGTGATCCTTTCCAACGCTTCCGGAGAATTAAGGGCTTTCGCGCATAAGATCAACGCCCCGGTGGCTATGACTTTGATGGGGCTGGGGGCGTTTCCGGCGGACGATCCGTTGTCCCTGGGGATGCTGGGGATGCACGGCACCGCTTACGCTAACCACGCAATTATGACATCGGACCTGATCATCGCGGTAGGCGCGCGTTTCGACGACCGGGTGACCGGCAAACTCGAAGCTTTCGCGCCCCACGCCAAGATTATCCATATCGATATCGACCCGTCATCGATCAGCAAGAACGTTAAAGTCGATATCCCGATAGTCGGCGACGTCAAGAACGTCCTGGGCCAGCTTCTGGAAGAATTCAAGAAAGTCCCGGACAGCGCGGCGTGGCTGGAAAACATCGCTGAATTGAAGAAAAAGCTTCCTTTGAAATATATTAGCCGGGAAAAGATCAGCCCGCAATACGTGATCGAGTCCATTTCGGATATTACCAAGTCCGAAGCGTTCATCACCACGGAAGTCGGCCAGCACCAGATGTGGTCGGCCCAGTGGTATAAACATATGCACCCGCGCCATTTTATTTCTTCCGGCGGACTGGGGACTATGGGTTTCGGCTTCCCGGCGGCAATGGGTGTGAAAGTGGCGTTCCCGGATAAAGTGGTTTTCGATATCGCCGGCGACGGCTCGATCCAGATGAATATCCAGGAACTGGCCACCTGCGTTTGCAATAAGATCAATGTTAAAATCGCGATCCTTAATAACGGTTACCTGGGAATGGTCCGGCAGTGGCAGGAACTGTTCTACCATAAGCGGTATTCCTATACCTGTTTGTATAACCCGGATTTCGTCAAGGTCGCCGAAGCTTACGGGGCAATGGGGATACGGGTAACCAAAAAAGAAGAAGTCAGGCCGGCGATCGAAAAAGCTATCGCTACCGATAACGTGGTATTCATCGATTTTCACGTCGAGCCCGAGGAGAATGTTTATCCGATGGTCCCGGCGGGAGAAGCGATCGACAAGATGATAGGCGGGCTGGCGTAAGAGTTGATAGTTAATAGTTCATAGTTGGTAGTGAAGGACAGAACGGGTTTACTATTAACTATGAACTATAAACTACGAACTGATAGGGGCAGAATGAGACATACTATTTCGGTATTAGTCGAGAATAAATTCGGCGTCCTGGCCAGAGTATCCGGTCTTTTCAGCGCCCGCGGATATAATATCGCCTCTTTGGCGGTAAGCGAAACGCTGGACCCGGAGATTTCTTATATGACGATAGTGGTCGAAGCTAAGGACGAGAATATCCTTGAGCAGATCAAGAAACAGTTGAACAAGCTCATCGACGTCATCTCGGTCACGGATTTTACCAAGAAAGAGCACACTGAGCGGGAACTGGTCCTGGTCAAGGTGAATTATTCGGCCAGGAACAAAGCCAGGCTCGCAGCTCTTTTGAAAAAGTTCACCGCTAAATTGATCCCGGGGAAAGCGGATTCCGCGATAATTTCCGCCGTGGGCGAACAAACGCAGATCAAACAGCTGTTGGAAGAGTTAAGCAAATTCGGGATCAAAGAACTTGTCAGGACAGGGAAGATAGCTTTGGCGTATTGAGTTAATAGTTGATAGTTCATAGTCGGGAGCGTTCTTACTATTAACTATGAACTACAGACTACGAACTGATTGAGTTAATAGTTGATAGTTCATAGTCGGGAGCGTTCTTACTATTAACTATGAACTACAGGCTACGAACTGATAAGAGTTAATGTTAATACAAAAGGAGGAAGCAAATGGCAAAGATATACTACGATAACGACGCGGATCTGAATCTTTTAAAAGGCAAGAAGATCGCCATCATCGGCTACGGTATCCAGGGGCGCGGCCAGTCATTATGCCTGCGCGATTCCGGGTGCGAAGTGGTGGTCTCGGAAATGGAAGGGACCGTCAATTTCGAACAGGCTAAAAAAGACGGGTTTGTCCCGGTGGACGCGGCGACCGCCGCCAAAGCCGCGGATATCATCCAGATCCTGACCCAGGACCACGTCCAGGCCAAGGTTTACCTGGAGTCGATCAAGCCTAACCTTAAAAAAGGCAAAGCTCTTTGTTTTTCTCACGGGTTCAATATCCGTTTCAAGCAGATCAAACCGCCCAAGAACGTGGATGTGTTCATGATCGCTCCCAAAGGCCCCGGCGCTTTGGTGCGCAGGATGTATGAGGAAGGCAAAGGCGTTCCCTGCCTGGTCGCGGTTTACCAGGACGCTACCGGCCAGGCCAAAAACCTGGCGCTGGCTTACGCTAAAGGCCTGAAAGCGACCACGGCCGGCGTAATTGAGACCACTTTCGAAGAAGAAACTGAAACCGACCTGTTCGGCGAGCAGGCCGTGCTTTGCGGCGGCGTCAGCGAGCTGATCAAGGCCGGGTTCGATACTCTCGTCGAGGCGGGTTATCAGCCGGAGATCGCTTATTTCGAGGTTCTGCATGAATTGAAATTGATCACCGACCTGATCCAGGAAAGAGGAATCAGCGGAATGCGCCGCGGAGTTTCCAATACCGCCTGCTACGGCGACTTAAGCCGCGGGCCGAGGGTTATTAACGAACGCACCCGTAAAGAAATGAAGAAGATATTGAAAGAAATAAAGACCGGGAAGTTCGCTAAAGAATGGATCAAAGAGAATGAGAACGGCCGCCCGAATTTCAACAAGCTGCTGGCTGCCGGAGATACGCATAAGATCGAGATCGTAGGGAAGCAGCTGCGTGAGATGATGCCCTGGATGAAAAAGTAATTCTTTAGCTTAGGGACGGTTCTCAACTTCGCTTAAAAGTGTCCCCCCGGGGACAGTTCTAAGGAGGATTGAGAACCGTCCCTAACTCAATTTATGGAAAAGATAATCATATTCGACACGACTTTGCGCGACGGGGAACAGGCTCCGGGCGCTTCTTTGAATCACCAGGAGAAGCTGGAAGTCGCGCAGTCTCTGGCCGACCTGGGAGTGGATATCATCGAAGCGGGTTTCCCTGTTTCTTCCCCGGGCGATTTCGCGGCGGTGCAGGCCGTGGCCAAGTCCATTAAAGGTCCGGTGATCTGCGGCCTGGCCAGAGCGGTCAAAGCCGACATCGATTCCGCTTACGAGGCCCTCAAGCCGGCAAAACGGCGCAGGATCCACGTTTTCCTGGCGACTTCCAAGGTCCACATGCAGTATAAGCTCAAGAAAGCCGAAGGCGAGATCCTGCGTTTAGCGGTGGAATTCGTTAAATACGCCAGGAATTTGTGCGACGATGTCGAGTTCTCCCCGGAAGACGCTTCCCGCACCGAAAGAAATTTCCTTTACAAAGTAGTGGAATCAGTTATCGCCGCCGGGGCCACCACGGTCAATATCCCCGATACCGTAGGTTATTCCGAGCCGGATGAATTCGGCGCGCTGATCCGTTCGATAAAGACCAATGTCCCCAATATCGATAAAGCGGTTATTTCCGTGCACTGCCATAACGACCTGGGGCTGGCGACGGCCAATTCCCTGGCGGCGGTGAAGAACGGCGCCCGCCAGATCGAGTGCACGGTCAACGGCCTGGGCGAGCGCGCGGGCAACGCGGCTATGGAAGAGATCGTCATGGGCATTAATGTCCGCCGGGACGTTTTTCCCGGGGTCGAGACCGGGATCAACCGCGGGCAGATCTATAAAGCCTCTCGGCTGGTCAGTAAACTTACGGGGTTCGTCATCGCTCCCAATAAAGCCATTGTCGGCGGGAACGCTTTCCGCCATGAATCCGGGATACACCAGGACGGCGTGATCAAAGAACGCAGCACTTACGAGATCATCGATCCGGCGCAGGTCGGATTTACCGGCGAAGGCCTGGTCCTGGGCAAGCATTCCGGCAGGCACGCTTTCCGCGACCGGCTCAAGGCTATCGGATTTACTTTATCCGACGAACAGATGGAGAAAGCTTTCGAGCGGTTCAAGGAGCTGGCGGATAAGAAGAAGAATATTTACGACGACGACCTGCGGATGATCGTTGACGAGCAGGCCAAAGCGGTCAAACCGGCCTGGCAGCTGGACGGTTTTAAAATAAGTTCCGGGACCGGGGTCAAACCGCAGGCTGAAGTCCGGCTTAAGAATAAAGGCAAGATACTTTCCGGCGCTGTTACCGGCGGGGACGGCCCGGCCGACGCGTGTTTCAAGGCTATGGAAAAGGTCATCAATTCCAAGGCCCAGCTTGAGGATTTCCGTCTGGAGTCGGTGACCTCCGGCAGGGACGCTTTAGGCAAAGCCAGCCTGAAATTACGGGTTAAAGATATAGTCAAGACCGGCAATGGCTCCAGCACCGACATCATCGAGGCAGCGATCAAAGCGTACCTCGACGCTATAAATAAAATAGAAACTAAATGAGCTCACCTAAAGTTTACGGTTTGATCGGCTGGCCGCTCGGCCACAGCATGTCCCCCAAGATGCATAATGCCGCTTTTAAAGCCCTGGGCATGAACGCCGAATATAAATTATTCCCCATGGCCCCGCAATACCTGGATAATTTCCTCGCCCGGCTGGATAACAGCGGGATCTCCGGGCTTAACGTCACTATCCCTTATAAAGAGAAGATCCTGGATTTCGTCGAACTGGACGAGAGTTCCCTTTACCTGCGCCAGGTCAGGGCGGTCAACACCATAATCACGCGCGGCGGGGTGTGGTGGGGCTACAATACCGACATCCCGGGTTTTGCCCGGCATCTCAAACAGAATTTCAATCCGCTGAATAAAAAGGCCGCCATCCTGGGCGCCGGCGGAGCCTGCCGCGCGGTGGCTTATGTGTTGGCCAAGGAGAACGCGGCGGAGATCTATATCTATGACCTCGACCGCAGCAAGTCCCTGGAAATATCGATGATGGTCAAGCGGATATTCCCCCGCGCCCGGATCTTCCCGGTGGAAAGCGTCGAGCGGCTGGATATCAAGAACAAGGACCTGCTGGTGAACGCCACTCCGGTCGGGTTGAAAAATACCGACCCCCTGCTGGTCGAAGAAGGAATGCTGCACAAGGGGCTTTTTGTTTACGACTTAATTTATAATCCCGTCCAGACCAAATTGCTGGCTTTAGCCGAAAAGAACGGGCTTAAGAATTCCAACGGTTTGGGCATGCTTTTATACCAGGGCATGCTATCTTTCGAGATCTGGACCGGGAAGAAAGCCCCGGAAGAAGTTATGCGCCTGGCGCTGGCCGCTTAAGCGTTTTTCCAAAGAAAGGACAGCATGTTCAATGATGTTTTTGTTTTTATCTTCGGCGCGGTGGTGGGAAGCTTCCTCAATGTCTGCATTTACCGCCTGCCGCTGGAACAATCCATAGTTTTTCCCGGCTCCCGCTGCCCTAAATGCAATAAAGCCATTTACTGGTTCGATAATATCCCTTTAATAAGTTATATCCTGCTTTCCGGGAAATGCCGGTTCTGCCGGAAGAGGATATCATTGCGTTATTTCCTGGTGGAGATCCTCACCGGGACGGTGTTCCTTTTATTCTATCTGCGCTGCGGGTTCAGTTTCGCGTTCTTTACCTACATTATCCTGGCAAGCGGGCTGATCGTGGCGACATTCGTGGATATCAGCCACAGGATCATTCCCGACGAGATATCCCTGGGCGGGATCGCCGTTGGGCTGGCCCTTAACGTTTTTAAAGGCGTAACTTTCCAGCCCCCGGGGTACCATTACCAGCCGCTGGTTGATTCTTTGCTGGGCGTCCTGGCCGGCGGCGGGATAATTTTCGCCACCGGGTACCTGTTCGACCTGGTATATTTCAAATTATTGAAACATCCTCCGGTCCAGGGCGAGACCGAATCCATGGGCGGGGGCGACGTCAAGCTCCTGGCGATGATCGGCGCGTTCCTCGGCTGGAAGGCGGCGCTGTTGACTTTCTTCCTGGCCCCTTTCCTGGGGATATTAGCCGGCGCGTACCAGATCGTGGTCAAAAAAGACCATCTTATCCCTTACGGCCCGTTCCTTTCCCTGGCCGCGGTCCTGGCGATATTCTGGCAGCAAAAGATCCTTTCTTTTCTCTTTTTTCAATAGGACCGTTTCCTTTTATCTGTATGTGGGTATTGAGGTTCTGAAGGAACTGTCCCCATGGGGAACCATCTCCACACCCGGTGTGGGGGAGGTTATAAAGGTTAAAATGGCGGTAATTGAAGGGTTAGAGTTTTATATTTCGAAAATGGTCGGGCGGGCGGTTATCGATTACAGGATGATCGAGGATAAAGATAAGATAGCGGTCGCCGTTTCCGGAGGCAAAGACAGCCTGGCGCTTTTGAAGATCCTGCGCGACCGGCAGAAATTCGTCCCGATCAAATACGACCTGATGGCTTTACACGTCGATATGGGGTATCCCCGGTCGTTTTCGCGGCCGCTGGAGAAATATTTCAAGAGTATCGGGGTTAAATACCGGATCATCAAAAGCGACGACCTGAAGAAGACCCCGAAAAAGGATATTAATTGTTTCTGGTGTTCCTGGAACAGGAGGAAGAACCTTTTCCAGACCGCGGATAAACTCGGTTACAATAAGATCGCCCTGGGCCACCACAAAGACGATATCGCCGAAACCATCCTGATGAACCTTTTCTTCCAGGGCGAGATCTCGGCGATGAAACCGAAGCAGGAATTGTTCAAAGGGAAGATCATGCTTATCCGCCCGCTGGCCTACGTCGAAGAAAAGATGATCGGGAAATTCGCCCTTCAGGAGAAACTGCCTTATGATACCTGCATCTGCCCCAATTCGAGTGTTTCGCACCGGGCAAAGATCGGCAAGATCATCCGGGAACTGGAAAGGTCCTGTCCGGAAGTTAAGACCAATATTTTCCGCAGCCTTACCCGTATCAAACCCGATTATCTGCTTTAATAAACTTTTGAAAGTGGTATAATAATAAAACCACGCCGCGCAGGCGGTATCTCGGTTAAAAGGAGTTAGCGATGCTTTGGGTATTCGCCGTCCTATTTTTAGCGCTGGCCGCGGGGATAATCGCGGCCGTCCTTAAGGTTTCCGGGCAGATGAACCAGCGGCTCGACGCTATGAGCCAGGCTCTGGCCAACGCCAATTCCTCGATCAATTCGAGCCTGGGCAACGCCGCGAACATATTCGGCACGGTCCAGGAATCGCTGGGCCGGCTGGCGCAGAGCAACCAGCAGATCATGGATATCTCCCGGGATATTTCCAGCCTGCAGGAACTTCTCCGCGCCCCGAAATTGAGGGGGCAGTTAGGAGAGATATTCCTGGAAAACCTCCTTGCCCAGGTCCTGCCCAAAGAACATTTTACAACCCAATACCGTTTCCGTTCCGGCGAAGCGGTGGATGCGGTGATCCGGCTCGGCGAGCGTTTAGTCCCGGTGGACGCGAAATTCAGCCTGGAAAATTTCCAGAAAATGAACGATTCCCCGGATGACGCCGCCAAAAACGCCGCCCGCAAAAAGTTCGTCCAGGATATCAAGAACCGCATCGACGAGATAGCTTCGAAATATATACTGCCCGGCGAGAATACTTACGACTTCGCCCTGATGTATATCCCCGCGGAGAACGTTTATTACGAGGTCATCATCAAAGAGGAACTATTCCCTTACTGCGCGGGCAAGAAAGTGATCCCGGTGTCCCCGAACACTCTTTACGCTTACCTGCAGGTGATCTGCCTGGGATTGAAAGGGCTCCAGGTCGAGGAGAACGCCAAACAGATCTTAAAGAACCTGAGCATGCTTTCCAACGAGATCAATAAATTCCGCGACGATTTCGAACTGCTGGGCAAACATATTACCAATACCGGCGCCAAATACGAGGACAGCCGCAAAAGGCTGGATAAATTCTCCGATAAACTTCTCAGTATCCAGGATCCCCGGCAGATCGAGGCGCGGTAATACATTTTCCGGTCTAAATGAAGATCAATATCCGGGTCGTCCCCAGAGCCAGCAGAGTGCAGGTCAAGCCGGAAACCGGCGGGCTCAAGGTTTACCTGACCAGGCCGGCGGTAGACGGGCAGGCTAATTCCCAGCTGATCGAGGTCCTGGCGGATTTCCTTAAAGTGAAAAAACGCCGTTTAAGCATATTCCAGGGCCAGAACAGCCGCAACAAGATCGTGAGCGTAGAAGATGATCCAGCAGAAAGCTGTAAAAAATAAACACAGCCCGGTTTTCCGGGGATTGTTCCACGATGAATTCACGGCCGGGTTTTCCTGCCGCGCCGACGGGAACATGTCGCTTAATTACGCCGACACCGCGGATTCGCTGTCGAACCGCGGTAATTTCCTGAACGGGCTGGGGCTCGACCCGCTGGCTTTGGTCTGCGCCAAACAGACGCATTCAGTCAACGTCCGCAGGGCAGGCCCGGAGGATTCCGGCCGGGGGGCGCTGGCTTACGGAACCGCCATCGACGATACCGACGCTTTGATCACTAACTCCAGGAACCTGCCGATAGCGATATTTACCGCCGACTGCCTTTCGGTCTTTCTTTACGACCCTTCAAGCCGGAGTATCGGGCTGGCCCATGCCGGATGGAAGGGGACGGCCGGGCATATCGTCGAGAAGACGGTCCTGGCGATGTGCAGGGAATTCAACGCCAGGCCGGACAAGATCTGCGCGGCTTTCGGGCCGGCGATCAGGAGCTGTTGTTATAAAGTAGGCAGGGAATTCGAAGCTGATTTTTCCGGGGACCTGATGCGCAGGGGCAAAGAGCTGTTCCTCGATCTCGCGGGGGCCAACCGCCGGCAGCTGGCGGCCTGCGGGATCAAACTGATCAATATCCTCGATTGCGGGATATGCACCTGCTGCAATAACCGGGAATATTTTTCTTTCCGCCGGGAAAATTCCAAAAGCGCAAGGATCATGTCGGTAATGGCGCTGCTTTAACCTATAAGGGGTATGGTCAAGGACAAGAACGACGAGAATCTTCGGGCAGTAGCCGGTATCCTTAAAGAAGGCAAAGTGGTCTGTTTGACCGGCGCGGGTATATCTTATGAATCCGGCATCCCGACTTTCCGGGGCAAAGGCGGGCTCTGGGAGGAGTATGACCCGGAGGTTTACGCCAACATGCCCGGTCTGGTCTCCGTCCTGCGCGGCGATCCCGGCAAGTTCGTGAAATTCCTCTCCGATTTCTATTCCGTGCTTTTAGAAGCCAAACCTAATCCCGGGCACCTGTCGCTTTGTTACCTGGAAAAGAACGGGCTGCTCGACGCGGTGGTCACCCAGAACATCGATAACCTGCATCAGAGTTCGGGGACCCGTTCGGTGGTAGAACTTCACGGCAACGCTTTCCGGGTTTACTGCCAGGGCTGCGGCGCGAAGATATCTCTGGAGAAAGAACGGGTCAGGGAAATGATGAGTTTGCTTGAAAGGGCCCCGAAATCGCGCAGGGGGCTGCTTAGTATTTTCAGCCGGTATTGCCCGCGCTGCGCCGGATGCGGGGGGAGGTACCGGATCGATATCGTCCTTTTCGGCGAAAACCTGCCCGAGGAGGCGCTGGACCGCTCCTGGGAACTTTTGAACAGCTGTAAGACTTTGCTGGTGGTCGGCACGTCGCTGGTGGTCTATCCGGCGGCATCGTTTCCTGTGCAGGCTAAACGCAACGGGGCGAGGATCATCGAGATCAACCCCGAGCCTTCGGCCCAATCCGGTATCGCCGATTACCGGATCTACGGGCCGGCCGGAAAAGTCCTTCCCGAACTGGTAAAACTTCTCTGATAATACTTAATTAAACACGGTTTGACAGCGGAGTGAGAGTTCTTGAACGCGGCGGTTATTCGTGATAAGATAACCGCATGTATACCGTTATATTCATAACCTGCTCAGGTAAAGCCGAGGCTTCCCGCATCGGGAAGGCTTTGCTCGTGAAAAAGCTGGCGGCTTGCGCCAATATTATCGACCGGGTTGACTCGCTCTTCTGGTGGAAGGGCAGGATCGACCGGGCAAAAGAGTGTTTGCTGATCGTAAAATCGACCCGGGAAAAGTTCGCCGGGATCGCCGCGGCTGTGAGATCGCTGCATAGCTATGAAACCCCGGAGATCATCGCTTTGCCGGTTTGCCGCGGTAGCAAAACTTATCTGGAATGGATCGATGACTCTATCGGGTAACCCCTGGGATCTTCTTTACGCGTTCCTGGGCGGGGTGCTTTTAAGTTTTACGCCCTGCGTTTATCCGCTTTTACCGGTCACCGCCGGGTATATCGGCATAACCGCCGGCGGGTCGAAAAGAAAAGGGTTCATCCTGAGTTTCGTCTACGCGACGGGATTGGCTGTCGTTTATTCCGCCCTGGGGCTTATAGCCGTTTTGACCGGGAAAATGTTCGGGCGGGTAAGCTCGCATCCGGCGACGTTGATCGCCGTCGGAGCGGTTTTCGTGTTTTTCGGTTTTTCGATGTTCGAGTTTTTTGCGTTAAGAATATTTCCCGGGATACACCTGCCCGGGATCAAAAGGAAAGGGATATTCCCGGCGCTGCTGCTGGGGATGTTCTCGGGGCTGGTAGCGTCGCCCTGTGTCGCCCCGGCTTTGGGCGCGATCCTGGTTTACCTGGCCGCCAAAGGCAACGTGTTCTACGGGGTGAGCCTGCTTATGGCATTCGCCTACGGAATGGGACTGATATTCATCCTGGTCGGGACATTTTCCACTTTTCTCCTGCACCTGCCCAGGTCCGGGCGCTGGATGGTCTATATCGAAAGGTTTTGCGCCTGCGTTCTTATAGCCGCGGGCTGTTATTTTATTTTTACAGGCATAAGGAGAATATAAAAATGCGCAGTGCGCTCTTGCGTTTTTTAGTTTTGTCTTCCGTAGTATTCCTGGCGGCGGCCGCGCCGAAAGAAAGCGAAAATATCCCGGCCCCGGACTTTAAAGCCTTCGACCTGGATAAGATCCCGGTAGAATTATCTTCTTTTAAAGGGAAGCAGCCGGTCGTCCTGTTCTTCTGGACCACCTGGTGCCCGTATTGCCGGAAAGCCGTTAAACAGCTTAACCGGGATATCGACGGGCTGAACAAAGAAGGGATAACCGTCATTCCGTTGAATTCCGGGGAGCCGGAAGCTAAAGTGGCGAAATTCGTCAAGGACAACGGCCTTAACCTGCGGGTATTCCTGGACCCTGATTCGCAGATATCCGACACTTATCACGTTTACGGCATTCCGCTTTATTACATAGTGGACAAAAACGGTAATTTACTTTCCGCTCATAATTCTTTTCCTTTGGAAGAAGCCCGCCAGTTGTCCGGTGAGAAATGAAACAGCCGCCCCGGGGCTGTGGCAGGCCCGGCTGGCCGGGCAGGGAGGGGTAAAATGCAGGAGAAAATAAGCGGTTTGCTCGGGGTTTGGCAGAAAAGGAATATCGACGGGATATTCTGCGAGAATAAGGACCAGGTCCACAAGAAATTATCCGAGATCATCCCGGCGGACGCCAGTATCGGTTTCTCCGGTTCCCTGACGCTGGAACAGCTTGAGGTCATTGAGATGCTTTCATCCCGGGGCAACCAGGTTTTTAATCAGTATGACCCCGGGCTCAGCCGCGAGGAAAGCCTGGCTGCCCGCAGGCTGGGGGTGCAGGCGGATTATTTCCTGACCAGCGCCAACGCCGTTTCCGAGTCAGGCGAACTTGTTTTCTTCAGCGCTTACGGCCAGCGCATAGCCGGCATCGCCGGCGCCAGGAAAGTGGTCGTGGTCTGCGGGACGAACAAGATAACTCCCAGCCTCGCGGCGGCGATCGACCGGGCCAGGAATATCGCCGTGCCGCTCAACTGTAAAAGGCTGCATTGGGGGAGCGCTTGTTTAGAAGACGGGAAATGCCGTAATTACGAATGTTCTTTCCCTGAATACAACCGGATGTGCTGCCAGGTCCTGGTCGTCGAGGCGGAAGTGGCTTCGGGCAGGATGTCGGTTATATTGGTGGGGGAAGATCTGGGATTTTAAAACAGGGGGAAGTAAATGCTTGCCAAGACAGCCAGTGAAGTGCTTAAAAACAGGGAATTCGTCAGCGTGGCCACTTGCGACCTTAACAACCGGCCCAACGCGGCTTCGAAATTCATCCTCAAGGTCGAAGGAAGTTTTATTTTCCTGGTCGATTATACTTTCGGCAGGAGTTATGAAAACCTGAAGGTAAATCCCAGGGTGTCTTTATCTTTCGTCAACACCGAGAACCTTAAAGCTTACCAGATCACCGGCAGTGTGGAGCTGATCGAGAGCGGCCCGGTTTACGACGGGATCGCCGCGGAGCTTGTAAATAAAGAAGTCAGCCTTTCCACCGACCGGATCATTAAAGGGGTAAGCTCGGGCAAACGCCACGAGAATTTTGAAGTTGCAATTCCCGAGAAATTTGTTATATTTAAAGTTAAAATAGAAGAAGCCGCCGAGATGCCTTACGGCGGGGGGATAAAAAGAGAAAAAGCTTAAAAGGAGAGGTATGTTCGACAAAATAAAAGGTTTGATGGAGATGCGCAAGAAACTCGAGGAGATCAAGAAAGAGCTGGACCGGACTAATTTCGATATCGAAGGCTCTTCGGGCATGGTCCGGATAACCATGAACGGCTCGCAGGCGGTCCAGGACGTCGTATTGAGGCAGGTCCCGGCGGAGGCCGATAAGGACAAATTGCAGAAAGAGCTTAAGGACGTTTTTAACCGCGCGGTCAAGCGCTCCCAGGAGATCGCCGCGCAGAAGATGAAGGACGCTACGGGGATAAATCTGCCGGGTATGTGATATTCCACCTTCGGGGAAAGGGATCCGTTCAATCATGGAGAAGAATGGTAATTTTTACGAGATAGTCGACGCGATCTGCGATAAAGACCAGAGATATAAGCCCGACAGTTATGAGTTTGTGATGCAGTCGCTCAATTTCACCCAGAAAGAGTTCAAAAAAGAAGGCCATGTCAGCGGCAAAGAGCTCCTGGAAGGCATCCGCCGGTTCGCTTTGAACCAATACGGCCCGATGGCCAGGACGGTCCTGGAATACTGGGGCATTACCAGCACCGCCGATTTCGGGAATATAGTTTTCATTATGATCGAGCATAAACTCCTTTCCAAGACCGAGGCCGACACTCTGCAGGATTTCGAGGGAGTTTATGATTTCGGGACCGCGTTCAAGAACGTGATCAAGGACCTGCAGATCTAACCTCCGGTGGCACCCCCGGGGTGCCGCTACGGTAAAGGGATTTTTGATGATAAAAGGACTTGCCACAGGAATAGGTAGCTTGCCTCACAAGGACGCCGCGTCCGCGGTTGAGCTGATCCTTAAATATTTTCCCCGGGCGCCGTTCTGGCCGCAGCTGCCTAAGAGGGATTTCCGCGAGGGCATGGTCGCCCAGTTCAGCGAGAATGTCCCTTGTCTGAGAGCCGCGGCGGACGGGGTGTTCTTAGACACCCGGGATAAGGACCGGGAACTGGAGGAATTCTACGACAGGATAATCGCCGGGGATACCGGGTATTTCAAGATCGGGCTGGAGTACGCCGCCGGTTTGTATAATTTCTATTCCGCCCTGAGAGCGCGCGGGGTAAAAGGGATCGAATTCATAAAATGCCATATCACCGGGCCTTTCACTTTCGCGGCCGGCATCAGTAATAAAGACGGCGCGGCTTTATTGCATGACGAGATCCTGATGCAGGCTGCGGTCAAGGCCCTGGAGATGAAAGCTTTGTGGCAGTTGAACCTTTTCCGCCAGTTCGGCAAGAAAATGATCCTTTTCATCGATGAACCGTACCTGGCGGCTTTCGGCTCGGCTTTCACCCCGGTCAACCGCGATGACGTGGTCGCCCAGCTAAGAGAATTGACTTCGGCCCTGGAAGCTCCGGACGTGCTTATCGGCCTGCATTGCTGCGGCAATACCGACTGGTCCATGCTGACCGAGGTCAGCGGCATAGATATCATCAGTTTTGACGCGTTCAGCTTCAGCGATAAGTTTGCCCTTTACGCCCCCGATCTCCAGAAATTCCTGGCAAGGGGGGGGGACGTTTGCTGGGGGATGGTCCCGACCCAGGACTGCGCGGTTTTTCCCGATGCAGGCTCGCTCCTGGAAAAGATCGAGGGAGGGATAAAAAACCTGGTCAAAAAAGGGGTGAACGAGGACCTGGCCAGGAATAACCTGCTTCTCAGCCCAAGCTGCGGTTTGGGCACGCTTAACGAGGCTAAAGCCGAAAGGATATTCTCCCTTCTGGCGGAAGTTTCCCGCGCTTACCAGGGGCAATAGGCCGCGGCGCCTTTTTTAGTGTTGACAAAGGCTCCCGCAGGTATTAAGATATACGATATTTTCCCATAATTAACCACCCGGCATTCTAAGGCAACGGCGCCGGTATGCGTTTCTACGCGAGGAGAGTTTCAAATGAAAGAGATCAGGATCCATGCACGTGCAGGGCAGGGCGCGATAACTACCGCGACTCTGCTGGGTTACGCTTATTTTACCAAGGGGATATACCCTTACGCATTCCCCAATTTCGGCGCGGCCCGGATGGGCGCCCCGATGAACGCTTATGTCAGGGTCGATTCCAAACCGGTCAGGCTGCGCAGCCAGATCTATGAGCCGGATTATGTGATCATCGTCGATGCGACTTTAATGTGCGGGTTCAACTGTTTTTCCGGGCTTAAAGACGACGGGATCGCCATAGTCAGCCAGAGGGAAGGCGTGGAAATACCCAAACTCAAGGCGAAACAGAAGCTTTACGTGGTCCCGGCAAACGATATCGCCATGAAGACCATCGGCCGGCCGCTGGGCAATACCGCGCTTCTCGGAGCGTTCGCCGCGGCATCCGGAGAGCTTGACGTCGAAGCCCTGACTTCTTCGGTCAGGCAGCGTTTCAGCGGCAAAGCCCTGGACGCCAACATCGAGGCCATCAAGCAGGGATTTGAATTTATTCAGAATCTAAAAAAATAAAAGAAAAATGGGACAGGGCCATTTTCCGGCCCCGGCAGGATGTGTAAAGATGTTCCTGGCCCGATTTTTCAAGTAAACTAAGGAGCAATAAATGTTCGGTCCATTAGCCTGTAAACCCGGTTCAAGCGTCAACAATAAAACCGGTTCCTGGCGCGTAGAGTCCAGGCCTGTTTTTCTGCACAAAAACTGCATCGGCTGCAAAATGTGCGTTACCGTCTGCCCCGAAGGCTGCGTTTCCGGCCCGGGCAAGAACGCCATGGAAGTGGACCTTGCTTTCTGCAAAGGATGCGGGATGTGCGCGTTGATCTGCCCTAAAAAGGACATCGAGATGGTTAAGGAGGAAACTCAAAAATGAAAGAATTATTAGAAGGTTCGATGGTAGTAGCAAAAGCCATAAAGCTCTGCCGGCCCGGGGTCGTTTCCGCGTATCCCATAACTCCCCAGACGCACATAGTCGAGCATCTGGCGCAGATGGTCGCCGACGGAGAACTTGATTCGCAGTTCGTCAACGTGGAAAGCGAGCATTCGGCGGCATCGGTGGTCCTGGGTTCGGAAGCGACGGGCGTGCGTTCTTATTCCGCCACCAGCTCCCAGGGGCTTTTACTGATGGCCGAGGTCATCTACAATATCGCCGGGATGCGCCTGCCTTTAGTCATGACCGACGCCAACCGCGCGATCTCCGCCCCGATAAACATCTGGAACGACCAGCAGGACACGATCTCCCTGCGCGACGCCGGATGGATCCAGATCTACGCCGAGGACAACCAGGAAGCCCTGGATTTCCATATCCTGGCTTACCGCCTGGCCGAAGACAAGAATATCATGCTCCCGGTCATGGTCTGCATGGACGGTTTTATCCTCACCCACGGCATTGAGACCGTGGATATGCCTACCCAGGAGCAGGTCGATAAATTCCTGCCTCCTTATAAAGCTCTTTATAAACTTGACGTGGACAATCCCCAGACCCTCGGCCCTCTGGCCGACCCGGATTGTTACACCGAAGCCCGTTACGCCATTCACGCGACCCAGAAAAAAGCCCTGGAACTGATCCCGGAGTTGACCGCGGAATTCGCCAAGGTTTTCGGCCGCGAATATAACGGTTTGATCGAAGGCTACCAGCTTAAAGACGCCGAGCGGGTCATCGTGGCCATGGGTTCGGTCTGCGGCACGATCAAAGACGTTATCGACGAATTAAGGCAGAAAGGCAAGAAGGTCGGGCTTCTGAAGATCACTTCTTTCCGGCCTTTCCCGGCTCAGCAGATATATGACGCGCTCAAGAACATTTCTAAAGTCGCGGTCCTGGACCGCGCTGTTTCCCTGGGCGGCGGCGCTCCTCTGGCCACCGAGGTCAAAGCCGCGTTTTTCGGAAAAACCAGATCGCCGAAGGTCATCTCCAGCGTAGTGGCGGGCCTGGGCGGAAGGGATATTACCAAGGACACGGTAAAAGATATTTACAGCATGCTTACTCAGAAGGAGAAGGCTTGCGAGTTCATGGACCTTAAACCAGAATTGTTAAAGGAGAATTATGAGTAACCATCTTTTTAATTCCGGACATACTGCCTGTGCCGGCTGCGGACAATCGCTGGCAGTTCGTTTGGTAATCGACGCCGCCGGTAAGAATACTATCGTCGCCAACAATACCGGCTGCCTGGAGGTGTTCTCCACCAAATACCCGGAGACATCCTGGGAAGTCCCGTTCATCCATTCGCTTTTCGAGAACGCCCCGGCCGTGGCGTCCGGGATAGAATCGGCGCTGAAATATTTAGGCAAGAAAGACTCGGTCAACGTGATCGCCGAAGCCGGCGACGGCGGGACCGCGGATATCGGGCTGCAGTCACTTTCCGGAATGTGGGAGAGAGGCCATGACGTCCTGTATATCTGTTACGACAACGAAGCTTACATGAACACCGGCATCCAGAGAAGCGGGTTAACCCCGTTCTCCGCGGATACCACGACCACCCCAAAGGGCGCGAAGTCCAGCGGGAACCTGCGTTATAAAAAACCCATGCCGGAGATCGCTATGGCCCACGGGATCCCGTATGTCGCTACCTCAAGCATCGGTTTTCCCCAGGATATAGTCAGGAAAGTTAAGAAGGCTTTTACCATCAAAGGCCCCAAATACCTGCAGATCCACGTGCCCTGCCCGTTAGGCTGGTCATATCCTTCGGCCAAAAGCGTAGATATGGGCAAGCTGGCGGTGGATACCGGGTTGTATCCTTTGATCGAATACGAATACGGAAAACTCAGCGTGCGCAAGATCACCCCCAAGCCGGTAGATGAATATTTGAAGGCTCAGGGCAGGTTCAAACATTTATGGAATAACCCGGACGGGATCAAGAAAGTCCAGGAAGTGGCGGATAACAATATCGCCAAGTACGGGTTAAAGGCGGAACCCCAGCCGGAACAGCCGGCAGTTTAGGGGTATTTTAAGGAGGAAAATAAGATGGCGAAAGTCACAGTCGATGCTTCTACCTGCGTTGGATGCGGTTTATGCGAACAGGGCTGCCCCGAGGTCTTCAAGGTTGAAAGCGACGGGATAGCTCATGTAAAAACCGGTTCCTGCGATCAGCACAATGTCCAGGAAATAGCCTCGCAGTGCCCGGTCAGCGCGATCAAAGTAAGCTAAGCGGATCGAAGACATAAAATAAGAGGGGACGTTTCCCTGTTCCGGGAAACGTCCCCTTGTTTTTTTGAGTGGAGGCGTTTTTCTGTTACGGGGGGGGGGGGATGCCCCATTGTTTTTCAGAATGGAGGCGTTTACCTGTTCCGGGGAACGTAAGCTTATTATTTAAAAAGGGGCGCTCCTTTGATCATTCAAAGGAACGCCCCTGTGTTTTTGCGGTGTTCTTGTTTCAGGAAACCTGCGCTTTTTTTATCAGCTCTTTGAGGAAAGCGTCGAATAGAGCCTGTTTTTTATCGTCCAGGACTTTCTTGTGGAATTTTTCTTTGCTCTCGGAGAATTTCTTTTCATCGATAGCCGGTTTATCCTTGGTCTTGATGATGTAGAATCCCGAAGGCAGTTCGATGGTTTCGCTGGCCGCTCCTTCTTTGAGCTTGGACGCGGTGTTAAAGAAATTATCCGAAGCGCCTATCCCTTCGATGTAACTGCCGAACTTGAAAAGCCCGGTCGCCGCTGATTTCAGGCCGAGGTCCTTGGCGATCTTGTCGAAATCGACGTCCTTGGCGTTGGCGGCGGAGAGTTCCTTGATCTTTTTGGAGCAATCCTCGATCCTGGCTTTCGCCGATCCGCGCGAGCTGTCTTTGACAAAACGCGCCCGGGCGTCGTCTTTTACTTCTTTGAACTCGGGAAGGTAAGGTTCTTTTCTTTCTTTAAGCTGGAAAACATAATAGTTCTTTTCGATAGCGATAGGCCCGAGAGTATCCCCGGCCTTTAACGACTGCAGTGATCCGGATATTTCCTGTGACCATCCCAGCCCGGGGATCGGGTCGGTTTCCCCGAACAGGCCGGTTTCTTTAACGGTAAGATTATTGTCTTTAGCTATTTTCTGGATGGGTTCTTTTTTATCCAGCCGCTCTTTGAGGTCAGGGATCTGCCCTTCCGACGCCAGGGTCAGGTATTCCAGGTTGAAAGAGAGGGGCTTTTTGAATTGCGGGGCGTTCTTATCGAAATAATCCTTGATCTGTTCATCCGAAGGTTTCAGGTCCTGGGCAAAATCTGCCGGGATGGCCGCGATATAAGAAACGCTCATCTGCAGGTTTTCTTTGGCGTAGGCGTCCCTGACCTCCTGGTCTGAAACAGTTGTCCCCCGGGTAACGTCTTCCACCAGTTTGCGGATCTTGAGGTTCTTGCGGGTCATTTCTTCGAAAGCGCGCGGCTGCATGTGCAGGCTGTACCTGATTATCTGTTCGTAAAGCCTGCTGTCGAATTCCCCTTTGCGGTAAAAAGAAGGGTCTTTCTGGATATAGTCTATAAGCTCGCTGTCGCTTACTTTTATCCTTCTTTTTCCGGCTTCAGCCAGCATGATCAGCCTCTGTAAAGCCATGCCTTTAAGGTCGAGCATTTTCTGGAACTGGTAATATTGGTCGCCCAACTGCATCTGAAGCTGGGTTTCCGTATCCCTGACCGCCGAGAGGTAATCTTCCCGGGAGATGTTGCGGTTAAAGATCTTTCCGTAACTGGCGTCGGTTTCCCGGGTGCTTTTGACGGAGCTGGAAAATCCCCAGACCACGAACCCGGGTATGATCAGCACCATGAGCACTATCCAGATCCTTTTCTGGATCTTTTTGTTGTGAAGTTTGCGAAGCATTGGATCCTCCTGTTATTAAGGTAAGTATATATTTAATTATTATAGCCAAAAATCGCCGGAATTCAAATGAAAAGAAATGGTGCTTATTTTTTATAGGGCCTGACAAGCACAACAAGTCAGCCATTCTGCGGGTCCTGCCAAGATGTGGTTCCGCAGGGACGCTTGTCCGCCCCTGAGAACCCCGCCATGACAGGTCCCGTTAAAACTAATCTCCTTGTAAGCCATGCTTTGACATCTAAAGAAAATATGCGGCGCTGGGGTTTTTCGATATTTTTCTTTACAATCCCGGCTTATCCCTGTATAATAAAAAATCGTCTGAAAAGCTCAGGCGTATTTTAACCGTATCCACACCCGGTGTGGAGGAGGCATTGAGAAGGTAATGAAAGACAAAGTGCTGAAATTAGGGCTTCCCAAGGGGAGTTTGCAGGAAGCGACTTTTAAAATGTTCCAGAAGGCGGGGTTCAAGCTCAGCTTGTCTTCCGACCGCTCGTATTTCCCGACGATAAACGACCCGGAGATCGAACCGATACTGCTCCGCGCCCAGGAAATGTCGCGTTACGTGCAGGACGGGGCGCTGGATTGCGGGATAACCGGCAACGACTGGATCCTGGAAAACCGTTCGGACGTGGTCAGGATCACCGACCTGGTCTATTCCAAGGTGAGCATGGGCAAAGTCCGCTGGGTCCTGGCTGTTCCCGAGGCTTCGCAGATGAAAAGCGTCAAAGGCCTCCAGAACAAGCGGGTCGCGACCGAACTGGTCAACGTCACTAAAGATTATTTCGCCAGGAATAAAGTCAAGGTGGACGTGGAATTCTCCTGGGGCGCGACCGAAGTCAAGGTCAACGCCGGGCTGGTGGACGCTATCGTTGACGTTACCGAAACAGGAAGAAGCCTTAAAGCCAATAAATTGATGATCCTTGATACTCTCTGCGAATCGACCACCCAGTTCATTTCCAACAAGGCCTCTTACAAGGACGAGTGGAAACGGAATAAGATGGACCAGATCGCTTTGCTCCTGCAGGGCGCTATCGCCGCCGAGGGCAAAGTCGGCCTTAAGATGAATGTCAAGGAACCGGACGTTAAAAAGATACTCTCGCTCCTGCCGGCTTTGAAAAAGCCCACTGTTTCCGGGTTGGCCGGTTCGGGCTGGGCCGCGGTGGAGACGATCATCGACGAGAATGTGGTAAGGACCCTGATCCCGGCTTTGAAGAAAGCCGGCGCTGAGGGGATCATAGAATACCCTTTGAACAAACTCATATATTAATTAACGGAGGCTGGATATGCCTTGCGGCAAAAAAAGAAAAAGACAAAAGATCAGAACGCATAAAAGAAAAAAGATCCGTCGCCGTCTTCGCCACCTGAAGAAGCGCGCCTGGGGTTGATCCTAACCCCCAGGTGTTGCAGGGGAAGGCGGGTCTTTTTATTTTTTAGTGAGGCTGGCAAAGATATAATGGCTTCTTTTTCGCATAGAAGAAGGGATTGTATTTTCCTGTTCCTTCTATTGTTCATTCTTTCTGCGAACGGCCGCGCTTTCGCGGCTAACCGCCAGAGCGCGGCTTTAAGCCGCTATATAATGGGCGGTATCTACGAAAAGCAGGGGGATATTGAATCGGCGATAAAAGAATACAAGAAGTCTTTGAAAGCCGACGATAAGAACGCGGTCGTGAATCTGTCCCTGGCCGCGGCTTATATCAAGAATAAGCAGATCACTCCCGCCATAGAAGCGATAAACCGCGCTATCGCCCTGGATCCCGATTCGGTCGAACCCCACGCGATCCTGGCTTTGCTGTATTTTTCCCAGGACAAGCTTTCCGCAGCCGGGAAGGAATACGAGAGGGCCCTGCAGAACGCCTCTAAGCTTGAACCGGGCAATACGGGGATTTCCAGAAGCCTGGGGATCCTGTATCTTCAGCAAAAAGATTTCAAATCCGCGGAACAGGTTTTCAGGTCAATGATTGCCGCAGCCGGTTCGGATTTTGAGGCTCATTTCTACCTGGCTAACGCCCTGGATGAACAGGATAGGCGGGAAGAGGCGGTAAAAGAGCTTAAGGCCGTCATATCCCTTAACCCGGATTACCACCAGGCTTTGAATTACCTCGGGTATGTTTACGTCGAGGAAAACCGCAACCTGGCAGAGGCGGAGAAATTGATAAAAAAAGCGGTGGAGATCCAGCCGGACAACGGCGCGTATGTCGACAGCCTGGGATGGCTGTATTTCCGCCAGGGCAAGATCAAAGAGGCGGTAAAGTCACTGGAAAAAGCGGCGCAGTTACTGGAGGATCCGGTTATTTACGACCATCTGGGCGACGCCGAATATAAGCTCATGGATCTTTCCGCGGCCAGGGAAAACTGGGAAAAATCCCTGAAGATGGACCCGGAACAGCCGGAAGTCAGAAAAAAAATAGAAAGCCTGTCCAAAAAGTAATTCAGACCATACATGCCATATACCGAAAAGCAAGTCCAGGAGCTTAAAGAAAGGTCCAGGAAGATCAGGGGAGAGATCATCGAAATGCTCTGCCTGGCTAATTCCGGGCATCCCGGAGGAAGCCTTTCTTCGGCGGACATAGTGACCGCGCTTTATTTCGCTAAACTCCGTTATAATCCCCAAAAACCATTTTGGCCGGACCGGGACCGTTTCCATATGTCCAAGGGGCATTGCTGTCCCGCCTGGTACGCCGCGCTGGCGGAAGCGGGTTTTTTCCCGAAAGAAGAATTGAAAGATCTCAGGAAACTCGGCGCCCTGCTCCAGGGCCATCCCGACCGGACCATCCCGGGCGTGGAAGCGGCCAGCGGGTCGCTGGGCCAGGGGCTTTCCGTGTCTTTAGGCATAGCCCTGGCGGGAAAACTGGATAAGAAAGATTACCGGGTTTATTGCCTGATCGGCGACGGCGAATCCCAGGAAGGCAATATCTGGGAGGCGGCCATGGCCGCCGCGCATTACAAATGCGATAACCTTTGCGCGATCCTGGACCAGAACGGCCTGCAGATCGACGGCAAGGTCAGCGACGTGATGAACATCGAGCCGGTAGCCGATAAATGGACGGCTTTCGGATGGCACACGATCGAGATCGACGGCAATAATATGGAAGAGATCCTCTCCGCTTTAGATAAAGCGGAAACAATTAAGAATAAACCAACGATGATCGTCGCCCATACCGTCAAAGGCAAGGGCGTTTCGTTCATGGAGAACGTTTGTTCTTTTCACGGCTGCGCCCCGACCAAAGAAGAGGCGCAGAAGGCGTTAAAAGAACTGGGATGTGATTGATATGGCGGAACAGCTCAATCAGCGCGACATTTACGGCAAGACCCTGGCGGAACTCGGCAGGTCCGACAGCAATATCGTGGTCCTCGACGCCGACCTTTCGGGTTCGACCAAGACCTCGGTTTTCGCCAAGGAGTTCCCGGAGAGGTTCTTCGATTTCGGTATAGCCGAGCAGAATATGCTCGCCGCCGCTTCGGGGCTGGCCAGCTGCGGGAAAACGGTATTCGCTTCCAGTTTCGCCATGTTCGCCACCGGCCGGGCCTGGGAACAGATCCGTAACGGCGTGGCTTACAATAAATTCGACGTTAAAATAGTGGCTACCCACGCCGGGATCACCGTCGGCCCGGACGGAGCCAGCCACCAGGCCCTGGAAGATATCGCGATCCTGCGGGTTATCCCGAATATGAGCATTATCGTGCCCTGCGACGGCCCGCAGGCCAGGGAGGCGGTCATCGCCGCCGCCGGCAATAAAGGCCCGTTCTACGTGCGCATCGCCAGGTGCAAGGTCCCGACGGTGGAGAATAAAGGCGAATTTAAATTCGGCAAAGCCCAGGTCCTGCGCCGGGGCAAAGACGCGGCGATCATCGCCTGCGGGATAATGGTCAGCCAGGCGCTTACCGCCGCGGATAACCTTGCGGCCAAAGGAATAGAAGTCTCGGTCATCAATATGCACACGATAAAGCCCCTGGATACCGCGGCTGTGATCGACGCGGCCGGGTCCACCAAAGGCATCGTGGTTTGCGAAGAGCATTCCATTTACGGCGGGCTGGGAAGCGCGGTCTGCGAGGTTGTCGCCGAGAATCATCCCGCGAAAGTCCTGCGGGTGGGCGTGAAGAACCGCTTCGGCCAGTCCGGGGAACCTGACGAGTTATTAAAGGAATATAATCTTACCAGCCAGGATATAGAAAAAGCTGTCAGCGCCATAGTAGTATAACCGGTGGTTAAAGTGCGGTTGGATTCTTTCGCTAAAACAAATCTTTATCTCTCGGTCCGCCCCAGGCGCAGGGATAATTATCACGGGATAACTTCGGTTTTCCAGAGGATCAGCCTTAAAGATACCATCGGCATCACCCCCCGCAAAGACAGCCGGATCAAAATAACCACTAATAATAGAAAACTCGCCTGCGACAGTTCTAATTTCGCCTGGCAAGCCGCGGATATATTAAGGAAAAGGGCCGGGCTGGGCCGCGGGGTGAATATCCATATCACTAAACGCATCCCGCTGGGCAGCGGGATGGGCGGCGGTTCAAGTAACGCCGCCTGCGTCCTTTTAGGGCTGAACCGGCTCTGGAAACTGAAGTTTTCTTTGCGTGAGCTGGCTAAAATCGGCGCCAAGATAGGTTCGGACGTGCCTTTTTTCATTTATGGATGCCATTTTGCCGTTGTCCGGGGCCGGGGTGAGAAAATATTCCCGTTAAACGGCCTTAAAAAAAGGATATTATGGCAGGTTATAGCGGTTCCGCCGGTAAATGTTCCCACTAAACTGATCTATCAAAAGTGGGATGAATTAAAGAGTTTGAGGTTGACAACGGCTGAATCCGGTGTTAAACTTATATCTTTGGCATTAAGAAATAATGATCTTTTTCTTTTAAATAGAGCCATTTACAATGGTTTAGAACCTGTTACAAGCTCTTTATTCCCACAGGTAAGGAGGGTTATAGAAGAACTGCACGCGCATGGCGCACAATTAATCATGATGTCCGGAAGCGGTCCGGCGGTTTTTGGTATTGTTTCTTCAAAAAAGGAGGCAGTTGTTTTAAGTCGCAGGGTCAAGGACGAAAATCCTTTTTGGAAGGTTTTTCTTGCCAGAACATGTTAGTTGCAGCGGGGAGGTGCAGTAATGGAAATAACCGAGGTCAGGATTTTTCTTAAGGATTCTCCGGATAAGAAATTAAAAGCGTACGCCACGGTGACTTTCGACGACGCTTTTGTAGTCAGGAATATAAAAGTAATACAGGGAACCAACGGCGTTTTTATCGCTATGCCTTCGCGCAAGGTAAAGCAGCCTTGCCCGAAATGCAGCTTTAAGAACGAGATCCGCGCCAAATATTGCAACCAGTGCGGCGGGCAGCTGCCGGTTCAGGCGAGGCCTGCCGTTATCGAGCCTAACGCCCAGGCTGAACATAAAGATATCGCTCATCCGATAACCCAGTCTTTCCGCGAGCTTCTGCAGAAGAAAGTCCTGGATGCTTATGAGCAGGAAGTCAAAAAAGGTCCGGCCGCGGCAATGGTCAGCGTTTCAATGGATGATTAGTCCGGGTTGCCGGGCCTGATATAAGCGAAAAATCTCTGCCCGGTAGTGTAATGGCAGCACATCAGAATTTGGGTCTGACTGTCAAGGTTCGAATCCTTGCCGGGCAAAGTATTTAAGTCAACAAGGATGAGAACCTAAGGGGGTGTGGGGGAAAAGAGATGTCCCCCACGTCTTAGGGGTAACAGCGATCCGCCGCAGGCGGAGAGCGCCATAGGGGCCAGCCCCTTTGGGGAGGAGCGCAGCGACGACGGTTCGAGCGAACGTTGGGTATGCCTGCCGGTGAGCGGAATCCTTGCCGGGCAATGGTTCGACTCGCTTCGCTCGCTCACCATTTTTAGGGTAAGCGGCGAAGTGAGTTATAATTAGAACGGCGATCTGCAATCGTTGAAAGAATTGTGAGATGAAGAATAAATTAGCGGCGATAATCCTGGCGGCGGGTAAAGGGGAGCGGATGAAGTCCGAGCTTCCGAAAGTCCTGCATCCTGTCTGCGGCAGGCCTATGCTCGGTTATGTCCTGGACCTTGCCCGGGAAATGAAGATCAGGGACCTTTCGGTCGTCCTGGGCTATAAAGCCGACGAGGTCCGGAAGTTCCTTCCCCCGGGGACCAGGACCGCGCTCCAGAAGAAGATCCTGGGCACGGCTGACGCGGTAAAACAGGCTTTGCCGGCTTTGAGCAAATTCAAAGGCACGGTAGTCGTGCTTTACGGCGACACCCCGCTCTTGAAAAAAGAGACCATCGAAAAGTTCGTCGAACGCCACAGGGACTGCCGCGCCGCGGCCACGATCATGACCGCCGTGATGGAGGACCCTTCCGGTTACGGGCGGATCCTGCGGGATAAATACGGCGCCATCTGCGGTATCGCCGAAGATAAAGACTGCGATAAATACCAGAAAACGATCAAAGAGATCAATACCGGCATCCTTTGTTTCGATAAAGATAAGCTTGCGCAAAGCATAAGGCTGGTCAAGCCCGGCAACGCCAAAAAAGAATATTACCTTACCGACGTCATCGATATCCTCTATAAAAAAGGCGAACCGGTCGAAACTCTCGAGATCTCGGACGCCAACGAAGCCCTGGGGATAAATTCCCGGGTGGAACTGGCCGCTGCCAATAAGATAATGCAGGGCAGGATCAATGAAGCTTACATGAAAGAGGGGATATCCATAGTCGATCCGGCGACGGCTTTTATCAGCTACGGCACCGAGATCGGCGCGGATACCGTAATTTATCCCTTTACAGTAGTGGAAAAGAATGTTAAAATCGGTAAGCTTTGTTCTATCGGCCCGTTCGCTCATCTGCGGCCCGGTGTCGTGCTTGAAGATAATGTCAGCGTGGGTAATTTCATCGAAATTTCCCGCTCCAAACTCTCCTTTAAAGCCAGGGCCAAGCATTTCGGCTTTATCGGCGACGCTCTCATAGGCCGGTCGGTTAACATCGGCGCCGGGACAGTGACCGCCAATTACGACGGAAAAAACAAGAACAAGACTGTAATCAAGGATAACGCTTTTATCGGCTCGGATTCGGTCCTGGTCGCCCCTGTTTGCATCGGCAAGGGCGCGAAGACCGGCGCCGGTTCCGTGGTTACCAGCGGCCGGGACGTCCCGGACAATTCGGTTGTCGCGGGAGTTCCCGCCAGGCAGTTAAAACGTCAAAAAGAGGAATAAATGGATAAATTAAAGATCTTTTCCGGCAACGCGCACCCGGAACTGGCCAGGGATATCTGTAAATACCTTAAAACCGATCTCGCCAAAGCTATGGTGACGGAGTTCAGCGAAGGGGAGATCCGGGTTAAGATCGACGAGAACGTCCGCGGCAAGGACGTGTTCGTGGTCCAGCCGACCTGTTCCCCGCCGAACCGCAACCTGATGGAATTGTTGATCATGATCGACGCGCTGAAAAGGGCGTCGGCCAGCCGGATCACCGCGGTAATGCCTTTTTTCGGCTACGCCCGGCAGGACCGCAAAGACCAGCCGCGCGTGCCCATCACCGCCAAGCTGGTGGCTAATCTTTTGACGGTATCCGGAGCGAACAGGGTCCTGACCATGGACCTGCACGCGGGGCAGATCCAGGGATTCTTCGATATCCCGGTGGACCATCTTTTCGCCATTAACGTTTTTATCGAGTATATTTCCAAGTTCAAGAGCAAGGACATGGTCCTGGTTTCCCCGGACGTCGGGAGCATTAAAATGGCCCGTTCTTACGCCAGGAAGCTCAACGCCGGGCTGGCGGTCATCGACAAGCGCCGCGATTCCCCGGAAAAGACCGAAGTTATGCATATACTCGGCGAGGTCGAAGGCAAGGACGCGGTCATCGTTGACGACCTGATCGCCACCGGCAGTTCGCTGATCGAGGCGGTGGAAGCTTTGAAGAAAGCCAAGTGCAAGAGCGTCAGGGCCGCCATTACCCACGGAGTATTATCCGGGCCGGCGATAGAGAGGCTGGAGAAATGCAAGGACCTTCAGGAACTGGTCATCAGCAACAGTATCCCCCTGACCGGCGGGAGAAATATCGCTAAAATAAAAGTGCTTTCAGTGGCCGAGCTTCTGGGAGAGGCCATTAAAAGGATACACCAGGAAGAATCGGTAAGCTGTTTATTCGATTAAATAAAAACAGGGGAAAAACGGGGGACGGCCCTATTTTTTTCACAGGCCGGTCCCTTTAGAAAAGAGGAACCGTCCCCATTTAAGGAGAAAAAATGGAAGAAATAATTCTGGAAGCTCAAACCCGAACAGAGATAGGCAAGAACAAGGTCAAGGTCATGAAAGGCGAAGGGTTCATCCCGGCGGTCGTTTATTCCGGCGGAAAGCCCGCCGCTTCGATAAAATTGTCCCGGCACGATTTTCTTTATTTGATCCATCATCACCGCCTGGAGAACGCCATCATCACCCTAAAGATCAAGGACGACGCTAAAAAAGCCAGCCGGTCCTGCATGATCAAGGAAACACAGGTCCATCCGGTCACGGGGGACATAGTGCACCTCGACCTTAACGAAATATCCCTGACCAAGGCGATCAAGGTCAACGTCCCCGTGGTAACTACCGGCGAGTCGGTCGGCGTGAAATCCGACGGCGGCGCGCTCGAGCATATTATGTGGGAGATCGAGATCGAATGCCTTCCTACGGCCATACCCAAGAATATCGAAGTTGACATCAGCGCTTTGAAGATCGGCGATTCGATCCACATCAAAGATATCAAGTTCCCCGCGGACGTCAAAGTCCTTTCCGAGCAGGACGCGGTCGTGCTGGCCATAGCCAGCCCGATGAAGGAAGAGGCCGCGCCGGTCGAGGGAGAAGAAGCTTTGACGGAACCGGAAGTCATCAAAGAGAAGAAAGTCGAGCCGGCGGCTGAAGGAGCGGCGGCTGAGGATAAAGAGAAGAAAGACAAAAAGTAAGCGATGTCGGTTCGTTATTCGTTAATGGTTAATCGTTAAACGTCCGAAAAAAATAACGGTTGATGATCGACGAATAACGGTTAACGATAAACGAACGCGGCTGATGAAGTTGATAATAGGATTAGGCAACCCGGGAAAGAATTACCAGAATACCCGCCACAACATCGGTTCGGCGGCGGTCAGGGAATTAGGGCTGCGGCACAACGTCACTTTGAAAAAAGGTTTATTCGGCAGTTCTTTGAGCGCAAGGGCTCCGGTCGGGAACGAACAATGCATCCTGGCAGTCCCGTTGTCTTATATGAATTTGTCGGGGCCGGCGGTCAAATCGCTGGTCAGGAAGCACAGGATCGAACTGCCGGACCTGATCGTGGTTTCGGACGATCTCGATCTTGAAACCGGCCGGGTCAAGCTTAAAACCGAAGGTTCTTCGGGCGGGCATAAGGGGCTGGAATCGGTGATCGGCTGCCTGGGCACGGATGATTTCTGCCGGCTGCGCATCGGGATAGGCAGGCCGGATAACCCGCGCGTCGATATAGCGGATTACGTTTTGTCGGTTTTCAGAAAGAACGAAACTGAGGTTATTGCGCAGGCGCTTGATAAAGCCTGCGAAGCGCTGGAGCTCTGGGCTGGATCCGGGGCGCAGCGGACTATGAATATCATTAACAGGTGAGGTAGAGGATGAATAAGTATGAAGCGATGTTTATCATTAAACCGGACGTCAGCGAGGAGGAAAGAAAGACACTTTTCGCCCAGATCTCCGACGCGGTAACCAAGAACAACGGGCAGTTCACCAGCGGCGTGGTCTGGTCGGAAAGAAGGAAACTGATATTCCCGATCAAGAAACAGCAGGAAGGCGTATATTACCTGGCGAATTTCAGCGCCCCGTCCGAGGCGATAACCAAATTGAAGTATATCTTCAAACTGAACGAGCAGATCCTCAGAGTATTGATCCTGGCGTAGCAGGCCACAGAAAATCCCAAGGAGGCGCCAATGGCGAGTTTGAATAAAGTATTGTTGATCGGCAACCTGACCCGCGACCCGGAGATCCGTTACACTCCGCAAGGCACCGCGGTAGCCAACCTGGGCCTGGCGGTCAGCAGGAAGTTCCGCGACAAGAACCAGGAATTGAAAGACGAGGTATGTTTTCTTACCGTCGTGGTCTGGAGCAAGATGGCGGAGACCTGCAACCAGTATTTGCACAAAGGCAGCCCGGTCTTCATCGAAGGGCGGCTTACTTACCGCAGTTGGGAAGATAATACAGGGAAAAAGCGCAATGTCGTCGAAGTAAGGGCGGAGCGCGTGCAATTTTTAGGGAAACCCGGCCAGGCTGAGCCTGCTGTGCCCGGCGGGATCCCGTCAGATGCTTCTTCGATGCCTGACGCTCCGGCGGAACCGGCATGGGTAGAAGAAAACGAGGAGAAACCAGATGAGAATCAATAAGTTCAAGAAAGGCGATAAAACCAAGCTTAAGAACAAGAAACGCAACATGTTCATGCCCGCCAGAAGGAAAGTCTGCCGCTTCTGCACGGATAAGATCAAAACGATCGATTACAAGGACCTGAAAGTGCTGGAATCTTTCATCAAAGAAAGAGGCAGGATACTTTCCGCCCGCTCGTCGGGTAATTGCGCCAAGCATCAGCGCCAGTTGACCCGGGCGATCAAACAAGCCAGATTCCTCGCGCTTGTCCCTTACGTCCGGCTTTAGACCTTTAGGAGGTTTGTTATGGAATTGATTCTGATCAAGGATGTCGCAGGTATCGGTAAATCCGGAGCGGTCGTCAAAGTCAAGGACGGGTTCGGAAGGAATTTCCTGCTTTTGAAGAACCTGGCGGTCCCGGTGACCCAGGGCAACCTCAAGAACCTGGAGCAGTCCAAAGCCCGGCGCGCCCTGCAGGAAGAAAAAGAGAAAAAGGCCGCCGAGGAGCTTAAGGCTAAACTCGCGGCATTATCGCTGACCATCGCGGTTTTGACCCAGGAAAAAGACAAGCTTTACGCGAATATCACTTCCCAGGAAGTCCAGAAAGCTTTGAAGGACGAGGGATATGATATAGATAAGAAACTGATCCTTTTGGAAGAGCCGATCAAGGCCCTGGGGATCTACGAGATACCGGTAAAACTCCATCCGGAGGTTTCCGGCCTGGTAAAAGTCTGGATCGTTAAAAAGTAAGATCATGGCTGAGACAAACCTGAAAGACCTTCTTCCTCCGCAGAACCTGGAAGCAGAGATGGCTGTGCTGGGTTCTATGCTTCTGGATGAGAACGCCATCGGCTCGGCCATCGAGAACATCGACCAGAATTCTTTTTACCGGGATACCCACCGCAGGATATTCGAAGTAATAATCAGCCTTTTCAACAGCGGCAAAGCCGTCGACCTGATAACCCTGACCGATGAACTTAAAAGGACTGGTTCTCTCGAGGCTATCGGCGGGGTCAGCTATCTCACCGAACTGGCTAATTCCGTCCCCAGCGCCGCTAATGTGGGCCATTACGTCAGGATCGTTAAAGAGAAGAGCATCCTGCGGACTTTGATCACCAACGCCACAAAGATAATCCATTCCTGCCACCAGCATGAAGGCAACGTCAGCCAGCTCGTTGACGAGGCGGAAAAACTGATCTTCGAGGTCAGCGACGACCGCACCCATACGACTTTTATCCCGATCAAAGAAATAATCAAGGACAGCATCGAGACTATCGACCGGCTTTACCAGAACAAAGCCCACGTTACCGGGATCCCCACCGGTTACGTCGATTTCGACATGAAGACCGCGGGCCTCCAGCCCTCGGACCTGATCATCGTCGCCGGAAGGCCCTCAATGGGTAAATCAGCCCTGGCTTTGGGCATCGCCGAATACGCCGGCGTCGTCGCGAAAGTCCCGCTGGCTTTGTTCAGCCTGGAAATGTCCAAGGAACAGCTGGTCCAGAGGCTTTTGTGCTCGCACGCCAAGGTTGACGCCAACAAGGTCCGCACCGGATACCTCGCCGCTTCCGACTGGCCGCGTTTGACCGCCGCCGCCGGGAAGCTTTCCGAAGCGCCGATATTCATAGACGATACCGCGGCGATCTCGGCGATGGAACTGCGGGCCAAAGCCCGGAGGCTCAAGGCCAATCACGACATTAAATTGATCATCGTTGACTATCTTCAGCTGATGAGCGGCTCGGGGTTCACCGAAAGCCGCCAGCAGGAGATCTCGGATATTTCCCGGTCGCTCAAGGCCCTGGCCAGGGAGCTTAACGTCACCGTCATCGGCATCAGCCAGCTTTCCCGTTCGGTCGAGAACCGCGAAGGACACCGCCCGCAATTGTCCGACCTGCGCGAGTCGGGGGCTATCGAACAGGACGCCGACGTGGTCGTGCTGATCATGCGCGAAGAATATTATAACCCCACCCCGGAGAATGAAGGTATCGCCGAGATCATTATCGCCAAACAGCGTAACGGCCCGGTAGGCACGTTCAAACTCACATTCCTCAAAGAATACACCCGGTTCGAAAATATCGCCCGCATCGAATAAAGCGAGGTCCGCAGTGAAAAAGCAGGCTTTCTCCATGATCGAGGTCATCCTGGTAACCATAATCGCGGCCCTGCTTGCCGTTACCGCTTTTTATTTTATGGGCATCCTGCCGGAGACCGCCAAAGCCAGGACCTGCGAGGTCAACCTGCGGGTGCTTAAAAAAGCCCTGGACCTTTACGTCGTGGACAACGACCGCCTGCCGGAAAGTTTCAGCGTAAGCTCGATACCGCAGAAATACGTGGACCGGGCTTATGCTTCTTTGAACTTCCGGGAAGCCGGATGGCGGGCGGAACTGGTTTCGTTCATCGACGGACTGAAACAGGGAACTGTCGCTTACGCCAGGCCGTTCATCAACAGGTTCGCCCAGGGGGATATAAGTTTGATAACCTGCCCTAAAGACACGACCCCGCCCGGGGGAGATAACGATAATGTTTCCTACGGGATAAATTACATTCTCCTGAATATGACTATCAAAGCGTATCAGGACCTGGATAATGACACTTATATAATGGGAGACTGCGATTCGGCGACTTTTAACGGGCTTTCGGGCTTGGTCAAGCGGCACATTAATTACGGCAAACATGTTAATTACGCCCAGGTCATCAGGAAAGATAATATTGTAGAAAAGATCGAAGAAGCGTCTTCTTCCTCGGCCGGCCACGTTTCATCTTTAGAACCTTCCGGCGCCGGATCAACGTCAGGTTCCGGATCAGGGTCAGGTTCCGGGTCAGGGTTGGATTCCGGGACTGGTTCGGGTTCCGGGTCAGGGTTGGATTCCGGGACTGGTTTAGGTTCCGGGACTGGTTCGGATTCCGGGTCAGGTTCCGGGACGGGATCAGTGGCCGGTTCTCTAACAGGCTCAGATCTTGGATCGTCTAATACCGGCGCGGCTTCGAATTCCGGGACCGCTTATAATACCGGGGCCGCCGCTACGGGGACGGGCGCGGGCCAGGATCTTCTTTCAAATTCCACCGGTCCCGGCCGGGGTTTGACTTCTTCCTCGGGGGATAATTCTCTTAGCCCGGCGAACACCGCCGGCTCCGGTTCAGAAAGCCTGGAGAAAGAAAGTCATTACGGGTCATGGTTCAGGATCTCCATGGAAGCGGGGGAGTATTGCGGTTCCAGCGCGGTTGATGAATCCCAGGGGGATGACGAGGAACTTGAGCGGTGCCTGGCTGAATGCGCGGATAAGGTCAGGTCCGTATGCAGGGCAAGATGCAATGTCGAGCCTGAACCTGATAAGAGTAATATGTGCGTTCAAGTGTGTATCCCGAAAGCCATCGTTAAGTGCGAAGCCCGCTGCCGTCTTTTTTATTCCGCGGGAAGGACCGGTAACCGCACCAAATGATAGAAGTAATGCTTTCTTAAGCCTGAATCCGTTGTTTTTCGCCATGAACGGGCCTGCCCTTAAGGCTTGAACTTCCAAGAATTAAATTGCTTTTTCGGGAGGTTATGATATACTAAATAAAATTTAACCCGGGAAGATCAAAATATGAATAAAAAACTGCTGGTGCTGTTTTTTGTCCTTGCTTTAAGTTGTCCGCTTTTTGCCCAGGAATCGAAGCCCGCGCAATCTTCCGTGAAGGAAGAACCGGCCGCAAAGAACGTAACCGCCATAGAAGTAAAAGGAAATAAGTCCATAAGCGCCAATACTATCCTGTCGAAATTGAAGACCAGGCAGGGGGCTCCTTACCAGGATAATATCATCAGCGATGACTTGAAGCGCCTTTATATCCTGGGGTATTTCAGCGATATCAAGATCAATACCGAGGACTACAACGGCGGGACAAAAGTGGTCATTCTGGTGGAAGAGAGGCCGTTGATCGACAAAGTGACTTTTTCCGGGGCCAAGCTTTCCCCGGAGCAGGTCAAAAAGGTCCGGGAGGCGATAAAATCCAAGGAGGGCCAGTATCTTGACCAGCCGACCCTGTCCGATGATGTGGAAGCGGTCAAGAAAATGTACGAAAAGAAAGGTTACAGCCAGGCCGCCGCGGAGTATAAAAGCGAAATAGACCCGGCCACCAACAAGGCTAAAATAGATTTCAAGATCACCGAAGGCAGGCGCCAGAGCATCAGGATGATCTACGTCGAAGGCAATGTGAATTTTACCGACGCGCGGATCCTCAAGGTCATCAAGACCAAGAGAGCCTGGCTCTTCAACCCCGGCATACTCAAGGATGAAGTGATCAAAGAGGATATGGATCGGATCAAGACCTTTTATCATAAGGCCGGGTTCATCGATGTTACGGCGGATTACGAAACGGCCAGCGACCCGATGGGCAGGTTCATTTATATCACCATTAAGATCGAAGAGGGCAAGAAGTTCCTGGTGGGCAGCCTTTCCATCCGGGGGAACAAGGATGTCGGCGAGTCGGATATCCTTTCCCAGATCAAGATCTGCACTCCCGGGAAGATATTCAGCCATGAATCTTTGAAAGAGGATATCGGCAAGGTCCAGGGGCTTTATTTCGACCGCGGATACATCCTGGCCCAGGTCGATTCGACGACTTCGCTTAACCCCGATACCGGAAGGATAGATATCGTCCTGAGCATTGTCGAGAACCAGGTGATCTACGTCAATAAGATCAAGATCCGCGGCAATATCAAGACCAAGGACGTGGTGGTGCGCAGGGAATTGAGGATCAAGCCCGGAGACCGTTTCGACGGCGAGAAATTAAGAAGAAGCAAGGAACGGCTGCAGAACCTCGGGTATTTCGAGGAGATAAGTTATGATACCGAGGAATCGACAAGCCCGAACACGAAAGACCTTGTCGTGGACGTCAAAGAAGCCAAGACCGGGTCGTTCAGTTTCGGCGGCGGTTACAGCACTGTCGATCAGTTCGTCGGTTTTGTCGAGGTCGAGCAGAAGAATTTCGACTGGAGCAACTGGCCGTATTTCACCGGCGCCGGCCAGGACCTGAGGTTCCGCGTTTCCACCGGGTCGCTCTCCAACGGCATGGAATTAAGTTACACCGACCCCTGGCTTTTTGATTACCCGGTATCTTTCGGTTTCGACCTCTATAAGCGGACCCACGAACGGGACAGCGACGTCGGGTACGGATACGATGAAACGGTAACCGGAGGCGATATCCGGCTGGGCAAAGAAATATCCGAATACTGGAGAAATGACCTGGTTTACCGCTACGACCGGATCAAGATATCCAATATCGACGACGACGCTTCGAACGACCTGCGGGAAGAGGCCGGGACCAACAATATCAGCAGCGTGAATTACGGGGTGACTTACGACAACCGCGATAACGTGTTCATCCCGACCAAAGGCAACCTTTTAAGCAATTCCGTTACCGTCGCGGGCGGCCCGTTCGGAGGGAATAAGGATTTCTGGAAATATTTCGCCCGGGGCGAGCATTATATCCCGTGTTTCAATAATTCGGTCATCGAGTTCATGGGCCGGGCGGGTTTAAGCGATAGTTATTCCAGCACCCAGAAAATACCGATCTACGAAAGGTATTTCGCCGGCGGGGCCAATTCCATCCGCGGTTACCGCGAAAGAAAAGTCGGTCCGGTGGACCATAGCTCCGGGGACCCCCTGGGCGGGAATTCCCTGCTTATCGGCAACATAGAATACACTTACCCGCTGGTGAGTTTCTTAAGGCTGGCTACTTTTTATGATGTGGGCAATGTCTGGGCGGATAACGGCGATATCGGGAAAGGCGGGTTCAAGAACGGCGTCGGCGTCGGCTTCCGGCTCAAAACGCCGATCGGGCCGATAATGCTTGATTACGGTATCCCTTTGAATAAAGAGTCCGGCGAGGATACCCGTGGCGGGGGGCGGTTCCATTTCAGCATGAGCCATGGCTTTTAACCGGCTTTTGCCCGGAGAGAACGTAAACAAATTTTCAAGTTCGTTGACTTAAGGTTTAAGGAAAGCTATCGATGGCGGTATGCTCAAGAAACCTTTCGGCCAGCGGAATACAGGAGGAGAAATGAAAAGGATAGGGGTATTTTTCGGCGCGATAGTTATAGCTCTGGCATTATCTTTAGGAACGGCCCATGCCGCGGACAAATTCGGTTATGTCGACCTGACCAAGATCTTCAGCGAATACACCAAGACCAAGGAATATGATAAGGTCCTCGGGGACAAGCAGAACGTTTACGAGGGCGAAAGGAACAAAATGGTCACCGAGATCAAGAGTTTCCAGGACAAGATGAACCTCTTGAGCGATAAAGAAAAAGAAGCCAAGAAATCCGACCTGGAAGCCAAGATCAAGAGCCTGCAGGAATTCGACCGCCAGAAGCAGGGCGATCTGCGTAAAGAGCAGGATGAACGGATGAAGGAGCTTTTGAAAGACATCAACGACGCGATCAAGCAATACGCGTCCAAAGAGGGTTACACCATGGTTTTCAACGACAGGGTCCTGGTCTATCAGGATAAGGCCCTGGATATCACCGACAAGATCGTGGATATCGTCAACGCCAACGGTAAAACTTCCAAAAAATAAAAAATGAAAAAGCGGGGACGGTCCTATTCTTCGAGAAATAAGGACCGTCCCCGCTTTTAAGAAAATGCCTAAAACTTTAAAAGAGATCGCCGCGTTCGTTTCCGGGGAAGTGTCCGGGGACGGATCAGTAATTATATCGGGGGTGGCCGGGATCCAGGAAGCGGGAGCCGGCGAGCTCACTTTTTTAGCCAATCCCAGGTACACGCATTTTTTAGCTAAAACGAACGCTTCCGCGGTGATCGTTTCAAAAGACACCGTAGTCCCCGAAGGGAAAACGGCGATCAGGGCCGATAATCCTTCTCTGGCTTTCACCAAAGCGGTAAGTTTTATCCTGCCCCGGCCGGAGCATAATTTTAAAGGGATACACAAAAGCGCGGTTGTCGCCAAGAGCGCTAAGATCGGCAGGAACGCGGCAATAGGCGCGTGCGTGGTTATCGACGAGGGCGCGAGTGTCGGCGATAACGCGGTGATCTATCCTCATTGCTACCTGGGCAGGAATTGTTCGGTCGGCCGCGACGCTTTGCTCTATTCCAACGTTTCCATCAGGGAAGAATGCCGGATAGGGGACAGGGTGATCTTGAATTGCGGCGTGGTGGTCGGCTCCGACGGTTTCGGTTTCATCACCGTCGACGGCGCGCAGCAGAAGATCCCCCAGGTGGGGATCGTGGTGGTCGAGGACGACGTGGAAATAGGCGCGAATACGACCATCGACCGGGCGCGTTTCGATAAAACGCTTATCGGCGCCGGCACCAAGATCGATAACCTGGTCCAGATCGCCCACAACGTGCATATCGGAAAGAATTGCCTGATCGTCGCCTTGACCGGGATAGCCGGGAGCGCGGTGATCGGGGATAACGTGATCATCGCCGCTCAGGTAGGCATGGTAGGGCATATCACTATCGGCGATAACAGCGTGATCATGGCCCGGACCGGGGTGAACAAGTCCCTGCCCGCGGGTTCGGTGGTCTGGGGTACTCCGGCCAAGCCCGCGGAAGAAGCGTTGAAAATAAGCGCCTGCGTCCAGAACCTGCCCAGGATGACCGATTCTCTCAGAGAATTGAAGAAAAAGATCGAGGAGTTGGAGAAGAAAAATGGATAAACAGCGCACGATCGGCAAAGCGGTAAGTTTAAGCGGCACCGGGCTGCATTCCGGGAAAAAGGTGAATTTGACTTTCAAACCGGCGGAAGCGGACAGCGGTATCACTTTTTTCCGTTCGGATATCAAGGGCAGCCCCGGGGTCAAAGTTTCCGCCGATAGCTTACTGCCGAAATCCGGGAGCCTGCGTTTCAGCCACCTGGATAAAGGCGGCATCCAGATAACTACGGTCGAGCACCTGCTCGCCGCTTTGAACGGAGCCGGGATAGACAACCTGGCGGTCGAGATCGATTCTTTCGAACTGCCCGGGCTTGACGGAAGCAGCCGGGATTTCCTGTCGCTCCTGGATAAAGCCGGGATCGTCGAGCAGGACAAAGAAAGAAAATATTTCGCCCTCAAAGAGCAGGTCTCCGTGGAGGAAGGCGGAGCGTCCATAGTCGCTTTGCCCTGCGATACTTTAAGGATATCTTATACCCTGGATTACGACCACCCTTTCATCAAAAAGAATTTCCTTCAGCTTTCCCTCGGGCCGGAAATATTCCGCGACCAGCTGGCCGGGGCCAGGACTTTCTGCCTGGAAGAAGAGGTCGAGGAATTGCGCAAGAAAGGCCTGGCGCTGGGCGGAAATTACGATAACGCCCTGGTGGTCTCCAAAACAGGGGTTATCGGCAACAAGCTGCGTTTCGAGGACGAGTTCGTCCGGCACAAGGTCCTGGACCTTTTAGGCGACCTGTATATACTCGGGGTGCCTTTAAAGGCGCATATCATCGCCGTTAAAAGCGGGCATTCCCTGAACCTTAAACTGGTAAAGAAAATATCCGCGCAGATCCCCGGAACCGCTGCGGCCGGGGCCGGGGATATTCCCGACGGGGGGCCGCTGGACGTCAACCAGATCATGTCGATACTTCCCCACCGCGAGCCGTTCCTTTTCGTGGACAAGATCCTCAGCCTGGAAAAGGGCAAGCACGTGGTCGGGGTCAAGAACGTGACCATCAACGATTATTTCTTCCGCGGCCATTTCCCGGGGCGGCCGGTCATGCCCGGGGTATTGATGCTTGAAGCCATGGCCCAGGTCGGCGGGGTAATGATGCTTTCCCTGCCGGAGAACCGGGGCAAGCTGGCTTATTTCATGACCATAAATAACGTCAAATTCAGGAAAACAGTCGTTCCCGGGGACCAGCTCATTTTCGAGGTGACCGCGGGAAAGATAAAATCCAAGACCGGGACCGTTTACGGCAAAGCTACCGTCGACGGCAAGGTCGTGGCGGAGGCGGACCTGATGTTCGCCATCGCGGACTCATAAAAATACTCAACCAACGGAATAATAAAAATGATACATCCCACAGCATTAGTCCATAAGAACGCCAGGGTCGCCGATACCGCCGAGATCGGGCCTTTCGCGGTGATCGACGAATTCGTTTCCATCGGCGAAGCTACGTCGGTCGGGGCGCATTGCACGATCACCGGGCATACCTCTATCGGAAAGAACAACCGGATCTTCAGCTGCGCGTCGCTCGGCAGCCAGCCGCAGGACCTGAAATTCAAAGGCGAGACGAGCTACCTGGAGATCGGCGATAATAATATTATCCGCGAATCCTGCATGTTCAATCCCGGCACCGGGGAAGGCGGGAAGACCGTTATCGGCAGCGACAACCTTTTTATGGCCTGCACTCATGTCGCCCACGATTGTATCGTAGGGGACCATAACATTATCGCCAACGGTTCGGTCCTGGCCGGCCACGTCGTGGTCGAAAGCCATATCCTGATCAGCGGACTGGTCGCGGTGCACCAGTTCGTGCATATCGGCAAGATGGCGATAATCGGGGGATGCTCCAAAGTGGTCCAGGATATTCCGCCGTTCTGCACCGCCGACGGCCATCCCGCCCGGATCTACGGCCTGAACCTGGTCGGCCTGCGGCGCAATAACGTAGCCCGCCAGACAATCAAAGAATTAGGCCAGGCTTTTAAAATAGTTTTCGATTCCGGTTTGACCCCTAAAAGAGGCCTGGAGAAACTGGCGGAAGCAAAGCCAGCCTGCGAGGAAGTAGCTTACCTGGTGAATTTCATCAAGAATTCCTCCCGCGGAGTTATCCGCTCCTGCCGGGCCAGCGTTCCCAGCGAAGAATAGCGCGATCAGTTTCTTACCGCCGCCTCCACACCGGGTGTGTAGGCGGGGCACACCCGGTGTGGAGAAGGTTAAATATGGATAAGGTCGGTTTAATAGCCGGTAACAGGAGGTTCCCGCTTTTGGTGGCCCGGGAGGCCCGCAAGCGGGGCGTAGCGGTGGTCACCGCGGCGGTCAAGGGTGAAACCTGCCCGGCCCTGCGTAAATTCAGCGATAAATTCTCCTGGTTCTCCCTCGGGCAGTTCAGCCTGATGTTCGAATTCTTCAAACACGAAGGCGTGGAAAAAGTGATCATGGCCGGGCAGATCAGCCCGGTGAGGCTGTTCAGCCGGGAAGTCAAAGATAACCCGTTGATCCAGGAACTTTTAAATTCGATCGAAGACCGCAAAGCCAATACCATCTTCGCGGGCATCGCCGGAAAATTAAAAGAACAGGGGCTGGAACTCCTGGATTCCACGACTTTCGTCAAGAGCTTTCTCCCGCGGAAAGGAGTCCTGACCAAAAGGGCCCCCGATAGCGCGGAGAGCGAAGACATACAATTCGGGATAGACCTGGCGCGGAAGATCGCCGGCCTGGATATCGGGTTAAGCGTGGGGGTCAAGCATAAAGCGATAGTGGCGGTGGAAGCCCTGGAAGGCACGGACAACCTGATCCGCCGGGCCGGTTTTATCGCCAGGAGCGGAGTGGTCATCGCCAAGGTGTCCCGCCCTGACCAGGACATGCGTTTCGATATTCCGGTGATCGGCCTTAAGACCGTTAAAACCCTGGCCTGGGCTAAAGCTTCCTGCCTGGCGTTCGAAGCGGGCAAAACGCTTTTTCTTGATATGCAAGACAGTCTGGCGCTTGCGGATAGAAAAAAAATCTCCATCGTCGCGGTATGACCGCCGGTCATAAAGTTCCTTGACAGTTCTTAAAAAAGTTGTAGAATGAAGACTTGAACAAAGGAGGGTAATATGGTGAAAGCATGCTGCGGTAAGGTAAAAGAAAAGGCTGTTACATTCAAGCTTTTCTCGCCTAAGGCAAAAAGGGTCAGTGTCGCCGGATGTTTTAATAACTGGGATACAAATAAACTTCCCGCGAAGAAAGACACTAAGGGGAATTGGTCCGCTAAAGAAGTTTTGAAGCCGGGTAAATACGAATACAAATTTTTCGTAGACGGCGCCTGGGTCAACGATCCGGCCGGCGTCTCGGTAAGCAATTCTTTCGGGTCCCAGAATTCGGTAGTCGAAGTAAAGTAAACTTTCAACCGGTGTCCGAACGCCCCCATTTTTCTTAGAAGATCATAAGGGAAATGGGGGTTTACTTTTATGAAATATATCTACGGTCCGATACATTCGCGCAGATTAGGTTTGTCCCTGGGGTTGAGCCTCACGCCGCATAAAACGTGCAGTTTCGACTGCGTTTATTGCCAGTTAGGCCGGACGTCCGTCCATTCCCGCGAAAGAAAACAATATTTTACGGCTGAAGAAGTCCTCGGTGAGGTCAATTCCTGGATAGCCAATAACCCGGAGCAGGCCAAGATCCTCGATTATATCACCATTTCCGGCTCCGGCGAGCCGACCCTGAACAGCGATATCGGGGAGTTGATCGGGTCTTTGAAGAAGAACGTACCGGCGGCCAAGGTGGCGGTGATCACTAATTCGTCGATGTTGGGCGACCCCCTGGTGCGCAGGCAGGTCCTGGGCGCGGACCTCATTGTCCCGTCGCTCGACGGGGCGACCGAAGAAGCTTTTCAGAAGATCGACCGTCCCTGCCCGGGAATAAAACTTGAAGAGATCATCGAAGGGCTGGTCAGCCTGCGCCGCGAATTCAAAGGCAGGATCTGGCTTGAAGTGATGCTGGTCAAAGGCATAAACGATAATATCGCTCACACCCGCAAACTGGCCGAAGTGATCGAACGGATCAACCCGGACAAGGTCCAGCTTAATTCGCCGGTGCGCTATACGGCCGATCCCGGGACCGAGCCGCTGGACATCAAACACCTGGAACGGATCAAAGAACTGCTGGGCGAAAAGTGCGAGATAATCTAGCCTGCGCCTGTAGCTCAATCCCGCCGAGAACGTTGCGGGACTTCGCCAACCTGGCGGTTGGCTCGTTGCTTTTAAGGAACTTGAGCTATGGTTTATCCATAAAGATTATCGCGCCCATAGCTCAATTGGATAGAGCATCAGCCTTCGGAGCTGACTGTTGCTGGTTCGACTCCAGCTGGGCGCATTAAATAGGACCGTTTCCTTTTAGCTCCTTGCCAGGCATAAGGTTATGAAGGAACTGTCCCCGCGGATAAAATCCATATTGCAAAAGGGATAATTTTAAGCTACAATAGTTTGATTCGTTTTATAAAAGTCCGGGCCGCAAGCTTTCCGCCGCAGGCGGATCCGCTCGCGTCCGATAAGTCAAGCCTGGGCCGCTAGCTCAATTGGTAGAGCAGGACCCTCTTAAGGTCAAGGTTCGAGGTTCGATTCCTCGGCGGCTCATTTATAAAAGCCGGTAATAACCGGCTGGAAAGTCTGAACAAGCGGAAAAAAGGGGACAGTTGAAAGACCGAGGTGATCTCTGATGTATGAAGGAGCCAGTTCAACTCCTAATCCCGCTCCGGCCGGTTCCGGCGCGGATAAACGGCAGTTCCCCAGGATCGACATAGCCACCAGAGTCAGCTTTGCCGTGGTGATCCCCTCTTTAGACGCAGGCACCAGCAAAGACATCAGCCAGGGCGGCATGTGCCTGGAGATGAAAAGGAAACTGGCTACCGGCACGATCCTGCGCCTGGAGTTCGACCTTCCGGGAGACAAGCCGGAGCATATCGAAGCGCTGGGAAGAGTTATGTGGCAGAGGCCCGGCGGGACCGACAGCTTCTCCACCGGCATAAAGTTCCTGACGTAGATCCGCTTTAGAGTCCCTTCCTTTTAGGAGAACAAATGCTGGACATTAAGTTCATCCGCGAAAATCTCGGCCTGGTCAAAGAATCCCTGAAAAACCGCAATTCTAAATTAAATATCGACGAGATCGCCGCTCTGGATGATTCCCGCCGGAAGATCCTGGCCGAGCTGGAAGATCTGCGGGCTCAGAAGAACCGGGCCAACGACGAGATCAGCCGCCTGCTTAAGGAAAAACAGGACCCCAAAGAAAAGATCGCTTCCATGAAATCCATCGCCGAAAAAAGCGGCGTCCTGGCCGGGGAATTGAAACTGGCGGAGGAAAAATTAAATACCGCTTTACTGACTATTCCCAACGTCTGCCATTCGACGGTCCCGGTCGGCGCGCCTGAGCTGGCCCGGCACATCCGCAGCTGGGGAGAGCCGAAAAAGTTCGATTTCAAACCGCTTACCCACGTCGATATCGCCGAGAAGCTGGATATCGTGGATTTTCCCCGTTCCACCAAGATCAGCGGCGCCAATTTTATCCTTTTTAAGGGTTGGGGCGCGAAACTGGAACGGGCTTTGATCAATTTCATGCTCGACCTGCACACCAAAAAACACGGCTACACCGAAGTGTTCCCGCCTTTCCTGGTCAACCGCAAGACCATGACCGGCACCGGCCAGCTGCCCAAGATGGAAGACGATATGTATAAGATCGAGGGGGAGGATATGTTCCTCATCCCCACCGCGGAAGTGCCGGTAACCAATATTTACAGCGACGAGATCATCGAAGAGAAAAGCCTGCCTGTTTATCTGACCGCTTACACCGCCTGCTTCCGCAAGGAAGCCGGCTCTTACGGCAAAGATACCCGGGGAATGACCCGCGTGCACCAGTTCGATAAAGTGGAAATGGTCAAGTTCGTCAAGCCCGAAAGTTCTTACGATGAACTGGAAAAGCTGGTCGTCAACGCCGAGGAAGTCCTGCAGGCTTTAGGCCTGGCTTACCGGGTGATCGCGCTGACCACCCAGGACATCAGTTTCGCCGCCAGCAAATGCTACGACCTGGAAGCTTACGCTCCCGGGGTGGATAAATGGCTGGAAGTTTCCAGCTGTTCGAATTTCGAGAATTTCCAGGCCCGCCGGGCGAACATCAAATACCGCAGGGCCGACAACAAAAAAACCGAGTTCGTGCATACACTCAACGGCTCCGGCATCGCGTTAGCCCGGACCGTAATAGCCATCCTGGAGAATTACCAGCAGAAAGACGGCTCGGTGATCATCCCGGAATGCCTAAGGAGCTATCTCGATGGACAGGAGAGGATTGGGTAAAGACGATCTGGATTTCAGCAAACTGGAACCCGGGCTTTCGCCTGAAGGCGAGGCGGGAGGCGGGGAAGGCGGAGGGAGTTTCCTCGACCGGATAAAGCCGAAGATCCAATACCTGCTCAACCGGTTCTTCAGTATCGTCAAACTGGTCCTGGGATTGTGCTTCCTGGCTTTCGTTTACACCGGATCGGTCGGATTCCTTCAGGAACTCAAGAACGCCGACAAACGCCTGCAGGACGATTTCTGGTCGGGAGTGCTCACTTTCGTGATCGTGTACCTGTTCTTCTGGGAGCCGGCCAGGATCTACCAGAAAGGCCAGAAATTACTGACCGTGATCTTCAAATTCTTCGCGCCCCTGGTCAAATTCGCCCCGTATGTCCTGCCGGTATATACGATCATAATTTTCGCGTTCTATCCTTTGGCGCGCATATTCTTCAAAGACCCGCTGGTCACCGAATACTTTATTTTCTTCGGGGGGATAAGCATCGCCCTGCATTTGGTCATGACCGCCAAGACTTTAAGGAACAAGCCCGGGGATTTCCTCAAAGCCAACTACATCTTCGGTTTTTCCCTGGTTTTCATCCTGAACCTGATCCTGATCGCGATCTGTTTCCAGCTCATGCTCGATAAGTTCTCGTTCTATAATTTCTTCCAGGGCTCTTACACCGAAACCCAGCGCATCTGGCACGCGGTCTTCAAACAGATCTTCATCCCCGGGCCGCAATAACTCAGCCGTTCTGGCTGAGGCCTTTTGATCTTACGATACAGGGAGCGGGGATTATAACGTTTCTTTCAGGTGGGATGGCTGAGCGGTTGAAAGCGGCAGTCTTGAAAACTGTTGTGGGCGTAAGTCCACCGTGAGTTCGAATCTCACTCCCACCGTAGTACATCCAGCCTTGAACTTTCAATTTGATCGACCGCCGGCTGTTACCGCCGGAAAAGAATAAAACCATAAAATGAAGAACAGCGTTACCGAAGAAATAGTCCTGTTCATCAGTATCGTAAAGTGGGTCTTCCTGGCTACGGCCGCCGGAATAGCCGTGGGGTTATCCACGACCGTATTCTTGAAGATACTGGATTGGAGCAGGCTGTTGAGCGGCGCCAGCCCTTATTATTTCCTTTTATTGCCCCTGGCGCTGTTCTTGAGCGCTCTGATAGTCAAATACCTGGCTCCCGACGCCGAAGGCCACGGCACCGAGAAAGTCATCGAAGCGGTCCATAAACATTCCGGTAAGATCAAGGCGGCGGTCGTGCCGGTAAAGCTCGCGGCCACGGTCATAACTTTAGCCGCCGGCGGTTCGGTGGGGAAGGAAGGCCCCTGCGCCCAGATAGGCGGCGGGTTGTCCTCTATTTTCGCGGATATATTCAGATTTTCCGACAACGACCGGAAAAAATTAGTCATTTGCGGCATCAGCGCCGGTTTCGCTTCGGTTTTCGGCACGCCTATCGCCGGGGCTATTTTCGGGGTGGAGGTCCTTTTTATCGGAGGGCTGCTTTATGACGTGCTCCTGCCGTCTTTCGTCGCCGGGATCATCAGTTACCATGTATCGTCCAGGCTCGGCGTGGCATATTTTTATCATAACATAAATTTTGTCCCCGTTTTCAGCGAAGGGTTCTTTCTAAAAGTGATCTTGTCCGGAGTTTTCTTCGGCCTCTGCGCGGTCCTGTTGATCGAGATCCTGAAGCTGGGCGGTAAGATGTCCGGGAAATTATCCATGTCCAAGCCCCTGAAAGGCCTCTGGGGCGGGTTCGTTATAGTGGGCCTGGTGTTCATTACTTCCACGCAATACCTGGGCCTGGGGTTAGAGACGATCCAGTCTGCTTTAGCCGGGGCTAAGATCATCTGGTGCGCTTTTATCCTGAAGATGATATTTACCAGTATCACCCTCAATTTCGGGGGAAGCGGAGGTATCGTTACCCCGATATTTTTCATCGGAGCGACCGCCGGGACTTTATTCGCTTCCGTTTTAGGGCTGGATCCGGCTACTTTCGCCGCGATAGGCCTGGTCAGCGTCCTGGCCGGGGCGGCGAACACACCGATCGCGGCGAGCATCATGGCGGTCGAATTATTCGGCCCCAAGATAGCCCCGTACGCTACCATAGCCTGCGTGATCAGTTTCCTGATGACCGGCCACCGCAGCGTTTATCCTTCCCAGGTCCTGGCTGTCAGAAAATCCCCTTCTTTCGAAGTAAAGACCGGGCAGGAGATAGAAGACGCGGACGTCCATTACCGGTTCCGCAGGAACAGCCTGATAGGTTCGATATCCGCGGCGGCCGGAACTATAAATGGCTTGATGAAGAGATTATTCCAAAAGAAGAACGGGAAATAGTTTTATACCGCCGGTTATATTTATTTTTTTATCCGCCGGCGGCGATGAAGGTCTTAAAATGGAGGGATCGATGAACGATCTAATGTTTTCCGCCGTCTTGATCGCTTCCAGCTTCGCGGGGGGCTGGGTGATCTATCTTTTAGTTTCTTTTTTCTTCGGGCACCGGGCCTGCTCTCCTTTGGGGAGTATTAAGGCGGACTTGAGGAATCTGAAAAGCCCGCTGCGGTTTTTGATACCGTTTTTGTGCGTTTCGTGGGCCGTCCCGTTATCGCGCCTGCCGGAGAAGATGCATTCATTCATCGGGGACTCTCTGCGCATCCTGCTTATCGGGTTGTTCGGCTGGCTGGCCATAAAGATAACTTATCTCATCCGCGATACGCTTCTGAACCGTTATGACATTAAGACCAAGGATAACCTTCGCGCCCGCGGCATGCATACGCAAATGAAGGTGATCACCAATATCATAGTCGCGGTCATAGTCCTGTTGGCCGGTTCTTTCATGTTGATGAGCTTCCCGCAGGTCAGGAACATCGGGGTAAGCATCCTGGCTTCCGCGGGCATCTTCGGCATAATTATAGGTTTCGCCGCGCAAAAAACCCTGGGCAATCTTATTTCCGGCATCCAGATAGCTTTCGCCCAGCCGATCCGCCTGGACGACGTGGTTATCATCGAGAATGAATGGGGCTGGATCGAGGAGATCACCCTTACTTTCGTGGTGGTGCGCATCTGGGACCTCAGGCGGATGGTGGTCCCGATATCGTATTTCCTGGAAAAGCCGTTCCAGAACTGGACGCGGACCTCGGCTGACCTGCTGGGGACGGTCGAGATCTATACCGATTACACGGTGCCCGTGAAAGAAGTCCGCGGGGAATTGACCCGGATCCTGGAAAGCAGCCCGAAGTGGGATAAAAAAGTAAACCTGGTGCAGGTCACCAACGCTACCGAGAAGGCAGTGGAAGTGCGGGCGCTGATGAGCGCTGCGGATTCTTCGGCCCTGTGGGACCTGCGCTGCGAGGTCAGGGAAAAACTCCTGGATTTCCTCCGGCTGCGTTTCCCGGAGTGCCTGCCGCGGGTGCGCGTCGAAATGGATAAAGGTAAAGTTTGACCGGCGGTATCCGCCTGCGGGAAAATAAAAACATTGCATTGATCCGCGCCGGATATATAATTACATTATCGAATGAAGCATCAAGGAGTCTGGGAATGTTCATGTCTCCAGAGGGGATCCATTAGATGGTCGGGCCGCCATCTTGCGCAAATTTCGCGCGGGGCGGTTTTTTGTTTTTGCGAGGAGATAAATAAATGAAAAGGATACTTATATTCATACTGCCTATCCTGATCATCGTGGCCAGCGGGTTCACGGTATTCGGGATCATGCAGATCCGTTTCAGCGAAGAAAGGCTGCTGGATGACCTGCAGAAGAAAGCCAAGACGGTCGCCGAAAGCATCGTTTTCTCCGCCAAGGCCATCATCCTGAACAACGACCTCAGGTCCGCTGACCGCCTGGTGGAAAGTTTCCAGAAAAGGGAAAGGCTGCAGGGCTGCATCCTTTACGACAAAGAGGGCAGGGTCTTCGCCATTACGGAAAGGTTCTCCGAATGGAAAGACAGGGGCAAGCCTTATTTCAAAGATATATTGGCCGGAAAAACCCCGCGCGGGGAGCTGGAGAATTTCAAGGATTATTCGGTCTATAGTTATGTCATTCCCGTGCTCGACGACGAGAATAACGCCCTGGGCCTGGTCGAGGTGATCTACGACACTTCTTACGTTTTTACCACTATGGCCGACCTCTGGAAGCGCCTGAGCGTTTCTTTGATCTCCCTGCTGGTTTTTATCGTGTTGATCATGCTTTTGATCCAGAGGCAGATATTCACTCTTCCGGTGATCAGGCTTACGGAATGGTTCAAGCATTTCCAGAAAGGCGAGTCCGAACAGCGGTATCCGATACAGGGCCGTGACGAGCTGGGGAAACTCGCCAGCGAGGTCGAGCAGGTCGCTTTAAGCCTGAGGATAGCCCGCAAAGTCGTCAGCGAAAAGGCGGTCGAGCGCCTGCAGAAAGAAGAACACTGGACCGAAGCGAAACTGCGGGATTTGATCCACGCCCGGCTTGGGGAGAGCGCGTTCATCGTCGTGTCCAACCGCGAGCCGTACATGCACGTTATCGACGAAATTACCGGCAAGCCCAGGTGCATCCGGCCTGCCAGCGGCGTTGTGACCGCGATCGACCCGATACTGCGCGCCTGCGGCGGGACGTGGGTCGGGCATGGAAGCGGCAACGCCGACCGGAAGTTCGTCAATTCCCAGGACAAGCTCGGCGTGCCCCCGGGGGACAACCGTTATATCCTGAAAAGGATCTGGCTGTCCAAAGAGGAAGAAGAGGGTTACTATTACGGGTTTTCCAACGAGGGGCTGTGGCCTCTCTGCCACATGACGCACACCCGGCCGATGTTCCGGGAGTCCGACTGGCTGATGTATGTGAAGGTGAACCAGAAGTTCGCCGACAGCGTCCTGGCGGAATTGCCGGCGAAGAATCCTTTTGTTTTCATCCAGGATTACCATTTTACCCCGCTGGCCAAAATGATCAAAGAGAAGCGCCCGGATACGCGGATCGCCCTTTTCTGGCATATCCCCTGGCCGAACCCGGAAGTTTTCTCGACCTGCCCCTACCAGGAGCAGATCCTGGAAGGGATGCTCGCCTGCGACCTGATCGGGTTCCATGTGCAAAGCCATTGCAATAATTTCCTGGAAACGGCGAACAAGCTGCTGGAGTCGCGCGTGGACACCGAGAAGTTCAGCGTGGTGCGTTTCGGCAAGGAAACGTTCGTCAAGCCGTTCCCTATCAGCGTTGACGGTTACCTGGACCGGGACGACGCGCAAGACCCGGGAACCATACAAGAGATCGAGAAGATCAGGAAAGAATTAGAGCTCGACGGCAAGATCGTGGCCATAGGCGTGGACAGGATCGATTATACCAAAGGCCTGGTGGAGAGGATACTGGCGGTGGACAGGTTCATCGAGAAATATCCTCAGTATAAGAATAAGTTCGTGTTCATCCAGCTGGCCGCGCCCAGCCGCACGCATATCAAGCGTTACCACGACCTGATGAACGAGATCGACGAGCTGGTGGAGAAGAAGAACTGGAAATATTCGGAAGGCCAGTGGCGGCCGATAATCTATTTGAAAAGGCATTTCTCCCCCGAAGAGATAAAACCGTATTACGCCCTCGGGGATATCTGCATCGTCAGCTCCCTGCATGACGGGATGAACCTCGTGGCCAAAGAATACGTCGCTTCGAGGAAGGACGCCTCCGGGGCGTTGATCCTGAGCAAATTCACCGGCGCGGCCAGGGAATTGACGGACGCCGTGATGATCAATCCTTATTCTATCGAGGAATTCGCCGACGCGATAAAATTCACCGCCGATATGCCCGCGGAAGAGAAAAAGAAACGCATGGAGAATATGCGCAAGGTCATCAGCGAGAACAATATATATAAATGGGCGGGAAGCATCGTTACCGAGTTGACTTCCCTCAAGAAAGCGTAAACGGGCCGGATATGCGGCATGTGCTTAAGGAATGGAACGCGCTGAAAGAAAAACTCAGGGGAAAATTTCTGTTCATTTTCCTCGATTACGACGGCACGCTTGCCCCGATCGCGCCGGCTCCGGATATGGCGGTCCTTCCCGGCGGGGCCAGGGAGGCCCTGAAAAAATTATCGGGCAGCCCCTGCTGTAAAGTCGCCGTTATCAGCGGCCGCTCTCTGGAAGACGTTAAAAACAAGCTCGGGCTGGAAAAAATAATTTATTCCGGCAACCACGGCCTGGAAATAGAAGGGCCCCAGCTGCGTTACACGGCCCCGGTCTCGGCGGCGTATAAAAAAACCCTCGCCCGGATCAAAGATGGATTGGCGAAGGGGATACTTCCTTTCCCCGGGGCGTTTATAGAAGATAAAGGGCTTTCCCTGACCCTGCATTTCCGGATGGCCGGCCAGAAGCAGGTTCCCGGGATAAAGACCGCTTTTCATGAAGCGGTGATCCTGGACCTGGCGGCAAACAGGGTAAAGATCAAAGCCGGGAAGAAAGTGCTTGAGGTCAGGCCGGTCCTGGAATGGGACAAAGGCAAAGTCGTCCTGTGGCTTTTATCCCGGCAGAAGTTCGCCCGGGGCGGGGCTGGCGTTCTGCCTCTTTATATCGGGGATGACCTTACCGACGAAGACGCTTTTAAGGCTCTCCGCGATTCCGGGGTCACTATATTCGTCGGCAAACCCGGGCAGACTTACGCGAGTTATTATCTGAGGAACACCGGAGAGGTCAGGGAACTGCTGGAAAGGATCATAAAATTGCAGGAGGAAACAGGCCGATGCCCGGATTAAATAAAGCGAAAGAGCCTTTCAGATTCCATACCCGGCTGCATTTGACCGAGCTGACCGGCTTGAGGGCGACTACACTGGGCCAGCTGGCCGACCTGATCAAAAAAGTGCCCGGTTCGAGCATTTACCATCACACCCACAGGTTCCTGCAGCAGCACCAGTATCTTTCTCCCGAGCCGCCGAACGATTTCGCCCATTGGGTGACAGATATCCTGGGCGAGGACGAATTAGGGGAAATGCTGGCCAGCATCGATACCATCCAATATTCCACGATCCGCGCCCTCAGGGATAAGATAGTTTCCACGATCGAAAGTTATCTTAAAGACAGCGCGTTCGCCAGGCTGAAGTTCGCCCGGCGCGGCGAGGAATTTCATTTTATGAAGTCGGTAAGTTTTGTCCTTCCTACCGCCTACAGCGTCTCCGACCTGAATGAATTCGCCGGCGCTCTGAAAAAAGTCACCCTCGATTCCATATATTTCCATATTTTCGAGGCGCGCCTGCGCCTTGAGCGCGGGGGGAACGATTTTTCGAACTGGATCGCGGATTCCCTGGGGGACCAGGAATTGGCGGATGAGATCTCTAACCTTGATCCTTACACCCAGACCCTGGAAAAACTGAGAGAGTCGCTTATCAGGATCATTGAAAAGAAAGCGGGCGCGTGATATGGCGCAGATCAACGAATATATCCCTATTGTCGGTCAGTCGGTCGTGGACGACCTGCGGCTTTTAGCCGATAAGCTCAAAGGCAGGTCGATCCAGCATATCAATTCCACGGCGGTTGGCGGCGGGGTGGCGGAAATATTGAACCGGATGGTCCCTCTCCTGAAGGAACTGGGCGTAAATACGCGCTGGGACCTGATCAAAGGCGGCGAGCAGTTCTTCGAAGTGACCAAGAAATTCCATAACGCCCTGCACGGGCGGCCGGAAGAAGTGACGCAGAACGATTTCGACATATTTATGGAAACAAGCCGGAAGAATATAGAAGAGACGGTTATTTCCGGGGATATCGTTTTCGTCCACGATCCCCAGCCGATCGCGCTGGTGAACAAGAAAGCGGGAAATAAATGGCTCTGGCGCTGCCACATCGACGTGTCTGACCCCAACCAGAAAGTCTGGGGTTTCCTCCGGGGGTTTATCGATAAATACGATTCCGCGGTATTTTCCGCTCCCGGATTTTCTCCGCACCTGCCGATCCGGCAGTTTTTGATCTCTCCCTCGATCGACCCGTTAAGCGACAAGAATAAAGAACTGCCTCCGGAAACCATCGACGCGGTCCTGCGGAAATACTCCATATCCAGGGATAAGCCGATCCTGACGCAGATATCCCGTTTCGACCGCCTGAAGGACCCCCTGGGGGTGGTCGAAGCTTTTCAGCAGGTAAGGCGCCATATCGACTGCCAGCTGATCCTCGCCGGCGGCACCGCCAGCGACGACCCTGAGGGGATGAAGGTCCTTGAGGAGGTCAAGGCGAAGGCGGAGAAGGATAAAGACATCCATATTTTGTTGCTGCCCCAGGATGATATCGAGGTCAACGCCCTGCAAAGGGCTTCGACCGTCATAATCCAGAAATCGCTCAAAGAAGGGTTCGGCCTGACCGTCGCGGAAGCGTTATGGAAAGCCAAGCCGGTGGTCGCTTCCAACGTCGGCGGGATACCGCTGCAGATCAAACATAAATATTCCGGCCTGCTCTGCCATTCCATCGACGGGGCGGCGTTCGCCGTAAAACAGCTGTTCAACAGCCCGGAGTATGCCAGAAGGCTCGGGGAGAACGGCAGGGAGCACGTGCGGAACAATTTCCTGCTTACCAGGCATTTGCGCGAATATATGCTCTTGTTCCTTTCGCTCTATCACGGCGAAGATATCGTGTATTTGTAGTAAGGCCGTCCGCTCAGGCGGCAGAGAGGGGTTTGAAGAATGGTTTTTATCGGTTTATTCATAATACTGGCGGTCGTCCTGATCGCTCCTTTCTCGGTTAAAATAGTCGAGGAAGAGCTGGAGATATTCCTTTTTATCGTAGGCTGCGTCGCTATCACCATCACTTCCCAGTGGAGCGTATTCCTGGTAAAAGAGGCCATGTTCGAGCCGGTCAAGATAACCCTGGCGGTTTTTGTCGCCGGTTTCCTGTTCAAGATCCTGCAAAAACCGCTCGCTCACAGCGTAAACAAGGCCGCCGACGCCGCCGGGGTAAAATTATTCTCTTTCCTGATGATAGTGCTGCTCGGGTTTTTATCCAGCGTCATTACCGCGATCGTCGCCGCCCTGGTCCTGGTCGAGGTGATCGGACACCTGACATTAGAGAGGAAAAAAGAGATCACCCTGGTCATCCTGTCTTGCTTTTCCATCGGCCTGGGCGCGGCCCTGACGCCGCTCGGGGAGCCGCTTTCGACCATAATCATAGCCAAACTTAAAGGGGACCCGTATCACGCCGGATTCTTTTTCCTGATGGCCCATTTATGGATGTACATCGTCCCCGGTATCATCTGTTTCGGTATCCTGGGCGCGGTATTGATGCCCGACAAACGGGAAAGAAAACGCGGCCTGGGATCCGGGAGCGATGAGAATTTCCGGGACATAGCCTTAAGGACCGGCAAGGTTTATCTTTTTGTCATGGCCCTTATTTTCCTGGGTAAAGGCTTTAAGCCCATAATCGACGCCTATATATCGAAGATACCTTACCAGGGTTTATATTGGCTGAATATGATCTCGGCGGTGCTGGACAACGCCACATTGGCGGCCGCTGAAATAAGCCCGTCCATGAGCATCCTGCAGATCAAGTCGGCCACCATCGGGCTCTTGATAGCGGGAGGGATGCTTATCCCCGGGAATATCCCCAATATCATTTCCGCCGGAAAACTAAAGATCAAAAGCTCGGAATGGGCGAAACTGGGAATACCTCTGGGCCTGATAGTAATGACAGTTTATTTCTTTCTTCAGTAAAAGACTTCCGCCGCCCCGGCGTATCCAGCGCCGCTGTTCTTCCGGGTGCTTTATGGTATAATAAAATGTAGAAAAATGGATGGTTTTCTTAAAGAAAAGATCATGATAAAAAACGCGAAAATATTGGCGATCGGCGTGATCGCGGTGTTCCTGACGGCCGGCGGAGTTTTTGCCCAGGCCCGGAATAGCGCTAAGGACAATGACGGGCAGAAGGCCGGTACTTTAAAAGAATTTAAACTCAGCCCGGAACAGCGGAACAAACTGGAAGTTACGCGCGTAGAACAGCAGAAGAAAATATCCCGGCTCTGGCGTTCGGTCCGGGAGAAAGAGACGGCCCTGCGCGATCTGCTGGCGTCGCCGGACGTTACCGCCGAGAAAGCCGGCCCCCTGACTAAAGAACTTCAATCCTTGCGGAGCCGGTTGATCGACGCCCAGGTCAACGCGGTCCTGGAAATAAAAAAGATCCTGACCCGGGAGCAGTTCGCCGCGTATCAGCAAACGGCCCCGGATAATAAAGGGAACTGCGCGAGTAAAGACAGCTGTAAAGCCTGCGCTTCGAAGCCGAATCCTCCCGAAAGGAGCGGCCCTGTTGTTGAAAACTCGCCCGGTAAGGAACTCGCCCAGTAAGGTCAGGAAGAGCCTTTAATTTACGCTTTAACCCGGCTACATCTTCCGCGAAATGCCCGCCTGCCTCAAACGATCTGGGGCTACACCCGGTCCCGCTTTATTTAAACTATTTTCGTTAGATTTTCCCGCTTCCCGCGTCTATTAAAGTAGAAGACGAAAGGAGGAGGCGGGTTATGACTGAAAAATGTTTCTGGAAGTTTCTCGACGGCCTTTTAAGACAAGGCAGGAGCTGTCAGGTGTCCGGTGTAATAGATTCCGATGAGCCGGGATCGCGGCAAGCGGGAAGATTTATAGGCGGCCACGCTCTTTTGCCGGAAAACTATGATAAGATCGACGGGGACAAGATCGCCGGGATGGGCGAACTTCTTTTAAGAGGTAAAGCGGCAACGCGCACTAAAGAAGCCATTCTTATAATTTTAGCCCACCATCCTACGCGAAAGGCCCTTAACGTTCTCCGGGAATACAACCGGAAGCCGGATGAGGAATTGAAATTCTTCTCGCGTCTCGCCCTGGATGAATGCCGGATGTGGAACGGATTATAGATAAGTGTTTTTAGTCTAAATCTAATATGAAGTTAGAAAATCCAACTTAACATACTTTCATACAAATGCTATGCTTGGTATGGAGGTGAAAGATATGACTATTACCAAATTGAAGGCCAAGAACCAGGTTACTATACCCAGTATTATCATGAAGCGGTTACGTCTGAAACCCAACGAACTCTTCGCGGTGGAGATCGAGGGTAATTTTATTAAGTTTGTGCCGGTTAAAGTCGAGCCGAAATACACCGCGCAGGAACTCAAGGCTATCGATACGATTGTTGAAAAGGAAAAGAATGCCGGCAAAACGCTCAAAGCCGGAAAAGAGTTTTTGCGGTATCTTAAAAAGTCTGTTGTCTGATGAAAAGCATTGTAATCCTGCCTCATTTTGAGAGGTCTCTTAAGAAACTTTCCGCCATGTCCACACCCTTAAAATAATCGGGACGTTGCCAAGTCCTTGGCAATACCTTCTTGTGCCAACCTCCCCAAAGAAATAATTATTTTAGTTAGATTCTTCCGTTTCCCGCGTCTATTAATATAGAAACCGAAAATAAATTCATTTCTTGACAAGTATACGCCAATGGCGTATACTTTAACTGTAAGGAAAAGATGGAAATAATCGAGACCACGGTTTTCACCGGAAGAATAAAAGATGTTCTTTCTGATAATGAATACAGCGAACTGCAACAAGCCCTGGTCATTAATCCCTCGGCAGGAGTGGTTATTCCGGGAGGCGGAGGACTAAGGAAACTGCGCTGGGCTGTTTCCGGGAAAGGCAAAAGCGGAGGTTTGCGAATTATATACTATTGGCATGTTGGTAATGATAGAATATATATGCTGTTTGTTTACAAAAAGTCAGAACAAGCGGACTTAACTAATAAGCAATTGGCGATATTGAAAGAACACGTAAAAGGCGGTTTATTATGAGGAATAAAGATTTCAACGAGCTATTAACGAGTATCGGCCAAGCCAGAGAGATCCATGCCGGCAAGCGAAAACCTTCCCGGGTTTTTAAATTTGACCCGGTCATGGTCAAAAATACGCGTAAGAAGCTTCGCGCTTCTCAAGTTAAGTTCGCCCATTTGATCGGGGTCAGCGTGGATACTCTGCAGAACTGGGAGCAGGGCAGAAGGCGCCCCGAAGGCCCGGCTTTGGCCTTGCTTAAGGTAGCGGAAGCCGCTCCCCAAACCGTCATGAAAGCCTTACACCCTTAAATTACCTAATTCTATGCCCACAACCACTAACTCCGCCACCGGTGACTACATCTCCAAAGAAATGCTCGCCTGCCTCAAGCGTTACTGGGGCTACACCCAGTTCCGCCCCTGGCAGGCGGAAACCATCCTGGCTATCCTCGACGAGCAGGAGACCCTGACCATCCTGCCCACCGGCGGCGGCAAATCGCTGTGCTTCCAGCTTCCGGCTTTGCTCAAAGAAGGCATGGCCGTGGTCATCTCGCCGCTGATCTCCCTGATGAAAGACCAGGTTGACGGACTCAAGGACATGGGTATCGCCGCCGAATGCCTAAATTCCAGCCTTACCGCCGGACAACAGCGTGAGGTCATCGACCGCATCTGCGATAACCAGGTCAAACTCCTGTATATCTCCCCCGAACGCCTGCAAACTCCGGACACCGTAGAGTTGTTAAGTTCGGTCAACCTGTCATTCTTTGTCATCGACGAAGCCCACTGCATCAGCCACTGGGGCCACGATTTCCGGGAAGAATACCGCCGCCTCGGCGAGATCAAAGACAATTTCCCGGGGATCAACATCCACGCTTTCACCGCCACCGCCACCCCGGAAGTGCGGGAAGACATCCTGGCCCAGCTCAGGTTCGTGCATCCCAAGATCAACATCGCCTCCGTCGACCGCCCGAATTTAACCTACCGGGTCATGCCCCGGCAGAGCGTTATTGACCAGATCACCGAAGTCCTGGAAAAACACCAGCGGGAAGCGGGGATCATCTATTGCCTGCGTCGCAAAGACGTGGACGACATCTCCAAAAAGCTGAATAAACTCGGCTACAAAAACCTGCCCTACCACGCCGGCCTGACCGACGAAGAGCGCCACCAGAACCAGGAGAGTTTCATCCGCGAAGAAGTCAACATCATCGTGGCCACCGTAGCTTTCGGCATGGGCATCGACCGATCGGACATCCGTTTCGTCATCCACGCCGCCATGCCCAAAAGCATCGAACATTACCACCAGGAAACCGGCCGCGCCGGACGGGACGGCTTGCCTTCCTACTGCTACATGTTCTACGGCGGGGGAGACTTCCGGATCTGGGAATTTTTCTCCAAACAATCAGCCAACCGCCAGGTCATGCTGGATAAATTAAGGACCATGTATAATTTCTGCAGCCAGCCGCAATGCCGGCACAAAGTTTTCGTCAACTATTTCGGCCAGGAGTACCAGCAAACTTCCTGCCAGGCCTGCGATTACTGCCTGGGCGAAGTGGATATGGTCGACGATCCGCTGGCCATCGGCCGCAAGATCCTCGATTGCTGTTCCACGGTCCGCTACGCCGACGACCAGGGCTTCGGCGCCGCCTACCTGGCCAACGTCTTAAAAGGCAATACCACCGAGCAGATCATCCGCTGGGGCCACGACCGCAACCCGAATTTCGCCGCTTTATCCGGCCAAACCCTGAATTCCATCCGCTACCTGATCGAACAGCTCATCGGCCAGGGCTTCCTGGAGCGCCAGGGCGAATACGACACCCTGGAGATCACCGACCTCGGCCAAAAACTCCTGGCCGGCCAGATCAAGCCCATCTTAGCCAAGCCCCTGGTCGCCGAGAAAAAGAAAGCCATCACCGCCAAACAAAAAGCCAAAAAAGCCCAGGATTTCGCCGGCGTCGACGAGGCCCTCTTCGAACTCCTGCGCGCCAAACGCGCCGAGTTAGCCCGCCAAAGAGGCGTGCCCGCGTACCTGATCTTCGGCGACAAGTCCCTAAAAGACATGGCCGCCCACAAACCCACCACCAAAGCCGCCTTCTCCGAGATCTTCGGAGTAGGCGAACACAAGCTAAAAACCTATGCTGAGCAGTTTATGGGAGTGATTAAGAACCACCGCGTAGGTGATACCGGGCGAGTATAACTTACGTAGCTCCTACGCGGTGGTTTTCCGGTTATGGATTGAGCGGTTATTGCTGAAATCCTCTTGCCAACACTTTTTCAAAGTGCTATAATTTTTATATTCATCATCTTAACCTCAAGAAGGACACTGTTATGAAGGATAAGTATTTAATTTAACCCGGGTCAAAAGCCTGGGTTTTTTTATTGCTGAAAGGTTAAAATGGCAAAAAGCAAAGGTTCTAAGAATGGCGGAGATTTAGGTTTTGAAGAAATGCTTTGGCAATCCGCAGACAAGATGCGTAAGAATATGGACGCCGCGGAATACAAGCATGTAGTGATGGGGTTGATCTTCCTAAAATACATCTCAGATGCTTTCGAAGTTCTGCATTCTAAACTCGTACAAGGTAAAGGCGACTACGAAGGCGCTGACCCGGAAGATCCCAACGAATATACCGCCGAAAAAGTCTTCTTTGTTCCTCCGATTGCCCGTTGGCAAAATATTTCCGACAACGCCAAGAAAACCGAAATCCTGGGAAGTTAAATGCATGCATTTTCATTCAGCACATAAATCAAAACCGATACCTTCGTATCAAGTATTCAAGGGGACAGTTTTCGATTTGGCCGATAAAGCAGTGGATTTTGTTATGTCTAAGCTGAGTCGTTCCGTAGGTACTCGTGCTCGGGGTCCGGAGGCTCCTGTCGAGTATGATATCCCTCCGGAAGCCGTCTCCGAAGGCATAATTAACGCTATTGCCCACCGTGATTATACAAGTAAGGCAAGTATTGAAATAATGTTGTTCCCGGATCGGCTGGAAATTTGGAATCCAGGCACGTTACCCGAAGCATTGACGGTAGAAAAATTACGTAAGCCCCATTCGTCATATCCGCATAATCCGCTTATCGCTGACCCGTTGTTTCTTACGAAATATATCGAAAAAGCGGGAACCGGCATTGTAGATATGTTTGATCGTTGCCGTAAAGCCGGTATCCGTCCGCCGCAGTTTCGCATAGATTCGGAAATGTTTATTCTTACCTTATGGCGGAAGAAAACCGTAGCCGTAACTGAAAAGGTTCCTGCAGGGATTGGGAAGAAAGAGTTGAAAATTGCGGAGGAATTGCGGAGAAAATACGGAGAAAATGCGGAGAGGGTTTTTAGGGTTATTAAACGGAATCCTTTTGTTAAGACCCGTGAAATAGCTTATGAGACAAAACTATCTTTAAGGACAGTAGACAATGTGATTGCACGCTTGAAACAGACGGGATTATTGAAGAGAATAGGCCCTGATAAAGGCGGACATTGGGAGGTGCGTGCTTGATTTGCATCGTAATCCCTCAGAGGAAAGTCAAAAAATGAGGGATTAAATGAGGGATTAAAATTACTCGTTGAGGAGATAAGAAAGCACCCGGGCGTTAAAGCTAAAGAATTAAGCGTAATGCTGAAGAACAGACCGATTAAGACTATCGAGCGTTAAATTAAGGTGCTTATCGGTAAGGATTTAATTGAAAGAAGAGGCAGCCGGAAAGCCGGTGGGTATCATCTTAAAGGCCGCTGAAAAAGCAATGTGCAGAAAATGCACATTGGTAATTCTGAAATTGCGGCTCACCTAATGCAATAAATGAGCTACAAATGCAATTTGTGGCTCATTGATGAGCTGTATGAAATTCAATAAGAAACCTACGAAGCCAAGAAAGAAGGGACCACTCTTTCCGGCGTAGCCGAGTAATAAAAGGGACTGTCCCCTTTATTGCAAGTCGAAAACCTACGCTGAGCAGTTCATTGGAGTGATCAAACAGCAAGGTAAGTAGACACACCGGGAGTGGGACCAGCATGGTTAAGTGTAAGTCCCTCTCCCGGTGTGGAATAGGTCACAGATTTTCCCTTGTCAAGCGCATCCCCAAGTGCTATAATTTTCTATATTCATCACCTTAACCTTAAGAAGGATACTTTTATGGAGGATATTTAATTAATTCAACCCGGGTCAAAAGCTCGGGTTTTTTTGTCTTTAATCAGTAAGATCGTTAACGAGTATTTATTTAATTAGTGTGTTCAGTGGTGCAATTATTTAGATAAAAATATGGCAATCAAATCTTCTAATAAAAATTTGCGCAAGGCAAACGCTGCTAAGAAAGACGAATTTTATACTCAGCTCGTTGATATTGAAAATGAGTTAAAATACTATAAAAATCAATTCCGCGGCAAAGTAGTTTATTGCAATTGCGATGATCCGTTTGAAAGCAATTTTTTTAAATATTTCGCTGCTAATTTTAAACCACTAAAACTAAAGAAACTCATTACTACAAGTTATGTTAAATCGCCGATTGTTGGTGAACAGTTATTACTGTTTGAAGTAGAAGGTTTAAAGCCATCGGGTAAAGAGCCGTTTAAAATCGAAATCAGAGAAGTGTCAGATGCCGACGGCAATGGTGCGGTAAATCTTGATGACGTGGAGTATTTACTAAAGCATGACAAAAACACCGCAACACCCCTGCGCGGAAACGGTGATTTTCGCAGTGACGAGTGTATCGAGCTGCTTAAGCAAGCTGATATAGTCGTCACTAATCCGCCCTTTTCTCTATTTCGTGAATATGTTGCGCAACTCGTTAAGTATGATAAAAAATTTTTGATTCTTGGTAATGTTAATGCAATTACTTACAAAGAGATTTTTAAGCTTATTAAAGGTAATAAAGTATGGCTTGGTTATTGTAATAACCGGGATAAAAAATTTGAAGTGCCAGGATATTATGAGTTTGATGAAGTAATCGATGGTAAAAAGGTGAAAACTGTTGGTGCAATTTGGTATACTAATCTGGAAGTTGAAAAGCGACACGAACCACTGACGCTTTATAAAAAATACAATCCGAAAGAATACCCAAGATACTACAATTACGATGCTATTGAAATATCTAAAATCACAGATATTCCACAGGATTATGATAGGGCTATGGGTGTGCCTGTTACGTTCCTGGACAAGTATAACCCAGAACAATTTGAGATTGTTGGATCAAGCCGAGAATTAGGTCGGCCTATGACTAAACTTGCAAAAAGGGGCACGTTTGTTCAAGGGGGACCACGTTTTTATTTATCGAATGGTAATCGAACCTATCGTAGACTATACGATAGGCTTGTGATAAGGAAGAAAAAATAATATGAGAATCGAATTGCATAAAATTTCAATTTGTGAAGTTATAGCCGGTTACAAAGACAGTGCCGAGGAAGGCGTGACGGCTTATGATGGTAAATTGAATATTCGACCAAAATATCAGCGGGAATTTGTGTATAAGGAAAAACAGCGTAATGCCGTGATAGAAACTATAAAGAACAGTTTTCCTTTAAATGTGATGTATTGGATGATAAGAGAAGATGGCGGTTACGAAGTGTTAGACGGCCAGCAGCGCACCATTAGCATTGGACAATATGTTAATGGCGATTTTTCGCTAAACAACCGCTTTTTTCATAATCTGACAAAAGAGGAGCAAAATAAAATTTTGGATTATGAATTAATGATTTACTTCTGCGAGGGGACGGACAAAGAGCGTCTGGACTGGTTTAGAATTATTAATATCGCCGGTGAAAAGTTGACTGACCAAGAAATACGCAATGCAGTTTATACTGGACTATGGTTGAGTGATGCTAAATTGAAATTTAGTAAATCAAACTGTGTGGCATATCTTCTGGCAAATGACGGCGGACAATTATTAAGCGTAACACCAATACGACAAGAGTATTTAGAAACTGCGCTTTCATGGATTAATCACAGCAAGATAGAAGATTATATGGCCAAGCATCAGCATGATCCGGATGCTGAAGAATTGTGGCAGTACTTTCAAGATGTTATTGAGTGGGTGCGAAAAATCTTTACAAATTATCGTCGAGAAATGAATAGTGTGCAGTGGGGTGAGCTGTATAACGAGTTCAAAGATAAGAAATTGAACGCTAACAAATTAGAAGCTGAGATTAAAGAATTAATGCAGGACGAAGATGTAACAAAAAAATCCGGAATTTATCCGTATGTATTAACACGGAATGAAAAATTTTTGAGCATTCGCGCATTTACAGATAAACAAAAGAGAGAAGCATACGAAAGGAAAAAAGGTAAATGTGTAAAATGCAAGAAATACTTTGAGATAGAAGAAATGGAAGCAGATCATATAAAGCCGTGGCATGAAGGCGGAAAAACTATTGCAGAGAATTGCCAAATGTTGTGCAAACAAGATAATCGAACTAAATCTGGAAAATAAACCAATTAAGCATCAAACGTCGAATTATTGTGTATTTCTGATGATTCCTCGTTCAATTGTTTGCTTACCCTAACCAGTTACTAAATAGTTGTGAATCTCGTTCAATATAACCGATTCCTGAGCAATTGGCAATAGTAAAACGAATCACTCAAATAATAACTATGCTTAATGAATTTAAAAAGCAAGTATTCGTTCTTAAAAAACAATCCAAAATGCTAAGGTAGTCAGTTTTGCGAGAAGCTTTTGAATGTAATAAAAATTAGGTTTGATAACCAAAGGATGGTGAGGAATGAGTAGAAAACAAAGGTTTCACCGAATTTCAGTAATTGTTCCAAGGAATCCTTTTGTTTCTAAAGATTTACAAAAGAGGAAGCATTGTCTATGTGCTTTGAATGTCATTCAGCTTATGGAATGGTGGCCGGGTAATCCACATTCTCCACATAGAGATCCAGATAAAGTTAAAGCTATTCAACGTTCTCTGGATTGGAAACGTGTAGCACAAATAGCAGCCTATTTATTACAGAAGGAAATAGTGGATGTTCCTAGTAAGATAGATAAATATTTTCGTGAGATTTATGAACCTAAAAAGAATGATCCTGGCCGCGTGTGGCCTCCTCGCGTTACACAAGTAGTAGCTCCCGTAAAGAGTGAATTCCCAACATTTTCAAACGTGCTTATTCATGTGAACGGAGCCCGGATTAATCCTGTTAGAAAATCTAAAAAGGACGAAGCGGGAACTTTAATCTTTGATGCTAAGGATAAGAACCTTTATTTTTCGGTTATAGATGGTCAGCATCGAATTAACGGAGCATATTTCGCAATTAAGCTTCTTCAAGAGCAAAAGCCAAAGGAAGAATGGCAAATCCCAGCAGAAGTATTTCTTGATCTTGATCTATTAGGAGAACCACCACGGAAGCAAGCGCAGATCTTTATTGACGTGAATCTTAACCAGAAGAAGGTTGATAGATCTCTTGTTGCTGATCTATATCCAACAACTAGAGGTAGAAGAGAAGCGCTAGATTATAAAGAGAGAGCTCAAGATATAGGTCGAAAACTAATGCTAGAAACTGGGCCTCTAGTAGGAATGATTCAGATTCCTGGAATAAAGTACGGCGTCAAAGATGTAATTACTTTGGCAACATTAAATAGCGCTGTTGAAGATATTATTCCTGTGTTGGATAAATGTGGACTAGAAGGTTTAGAAGAACAGACCGAGTTCCTATCTGAGTGTCTTATTTCATGGCTAGAAGCTTCAGGGCGTTTTGAGAAACAAAGTGAAATAAAGAGTAAAGAACTTAATCCGGAGAATGTCGCTTATCAAGGTCGCGTTTTGGTTTCGATTTTGGCTTTGACACCAGCTATGATTTTGAAACTTCGAAAGGCTAAATTGCAACTTGTTTCAGAAAAGGCTCAAGAATATTTGATAGAGTGGCTACGCCAAGTTGCAAACAATGCCAGTTTGTTACAAAATGGAGTATTTATAGGGAAGAAGGAATTCAAAGATCGGAAGTATCTCGGAAGCGGTGGTATTGGTTTATTTCGGGATACTCTATGGGCAGCAATAAAAACAAGACAGAATTTACGTAGAGTAAAACCCGAAAAGATAACACTTAAAGCCAATAAGATACGGTCAACTATATTTAAAGCGTTAGGTATTTAAAGTTATGGATAAAGAGTTATCAAAGCAGATCGAATTCATGTTCGCACGACTCAATAGGGTTGGAGGGCATTCTTTTCCTGCGCCGGGTGCTTTAGCTAGCACGCTAGAACGTTTTGTTGATAAGTCAGTAACAACTGTAGATGTTGGAGTGACTTCTGAAGCAGTGACTAGATTTGCAACCGCCGCTATTGAAATGTGGCATAGATCATTACACAGTTTTCTTATATCTGCTTCACTTACTGATGCTAGCCCTATCTGGGCTTCTGTTTCTGGTTATTATTCAAGTCATTATGCCGTTCGTGGATTTGCTCATTTATTTGGTGTTTTTCAATTACATAGAGAAAAACGAATTGTCTATTTAAAAAAAGATAATAATCACTATGTTTTTCATATTGAGAAGAAAAATGGGAATGATCGAGAACATAAGTTTTACTGGAAACATGCAAGCGAGCATCCTTTTCTTGCTGGAGACCCATTTTTTTATCCTAATCTTGAAAATTTACCACAATCTGATGGTGCACACAGAAACAAGGCAAATTACTGGGATCATATTAATCGTTTTCCTGTTTTTAATCCGCTCAATCAAGAAGTTCTTACGCGTCGAATTGAGCGAATCGCAAATATGGAATTCTCTGATGTGCCAATACCTAACGCAGATAGTTTTCCTGATATTGTGAGCATTCAGGTTGTTGCTTATCATCGGATTGTAAAGTTTCGTAGAGCTTTGGATGAGATACTAAAATCAAAAAATCGTTTTTGGAATGTGCATCGAAAGCCGTCTTGGTGCCCAGATACGATGACTTTTAATGTGGTCGATCCAGTTTTTGTCGCATTGTATGCGAGGATAGAATGAAATACATGGGTTCTAAAAGAGTGATGCTTCAAAATGGGCTAGGCTCTATGATTCTAGAAGAATCGAAGAGGGCAAAAAGGATTGTTGATCTTTTTTGTGGAGCTGGTGCAGTAGTACAATTTGCTGCCGAGAAGACTGATTGTAACGTTCTAGCTTTTGATTTGCAGGAATATTCAATTGTTTTGGCTAAATCTTTTTTAAGCAAGGATTTTCCTATAGATTCAAGGTATCTTGATAAAACATGGATTCAGAAAGCATCTGTAGATTGTAAACGGTCTTTATTGTGGAAGAGGGCACAAAGATTATCTAAGAAGATAGATATGAGATCTGTTAGAAGTTATGTAGAACAATCTCGTCAACTTTGTGAAGAAAGATCAGCAATAGGGCCAATTTGGAATGCTTATGGGGGATATTATTTTAGTTCAGAGCAGTCTTTAGCTTTTGATTATTTATTGAGTTATTTGCCTAATAATGGAAATGGAAGAATTGCTTGTCAGGCGGCAATGATTATTGCTGCTATGCGATGTGTAGCTTCTCCAGGGCATACGGCGCAGCCATTACAGCCGACTAGTACGGCTAAAAGGTTTATTATGGAATCTTGGAAACGAGATCCCTTTGTGGTCTGTAAAAATGTTTTACAGGAGATTTGTACGCAATATTCCAGAACTTTAGGAGAAGCTTACGTAAAGGATGCAGTTGAAGAAGCAAGTAAATTGGAATCTTCCGATCTAGTTTTTGTTGATCCACCGTACACGGGCGTACAGTATAGCCGGTTTTATCATGTTTTAGAAACATTAGCTCGTGGTTCATGCGGTCCCGTTACAGGAGTTGGAAGGTACCCATTGTTAACTGAGAGACCTCAGTCAGCCTTTAGTAACGCTGGCCAATCCGAAGAAGCTTTGGGAAAATTGTTTCATAACTTAGCTAATTCTGGTTCCACCGTTATATTTACTTTTCCGGTAGGGGAATGTAGCAATGGACTTTCCGGAAAAATTGTTCTTAGAAAAGCAAAGGATTATTTCTCTATAAATAATAAGAAAATCGTTAAAGGAAAATTTAGTACTCTTGGCGGGAATAAAAAGAAACGAGATTCTCGTAAAGATTCGAGTGAATTAATTCTATTAATGAGACCTAAATAATATAAACTCGTAGTGAGGCACATATGCAATATTTGATGGTGACTAGTTTTGATGGTCATTGGGATAGGATGCCCAATGGAAGAACTTATTATACTTTGGGAATGATTAATTGGGATATTAATAAAAAAGTTCCTATTGAAGATGCGGGAACAATATTTATAAAAATACATAAATTTACAAAGAAATTTGAAAAGTGTTGGCAAGGAAAGGTTTTTCAGTTTGAGAAAGTTGCGACTGATAAGACGCGAATCTATTTTAAAGTTAAGATTGATAAAACCATACCTTGTCCACGGCAATATTTTGATCGTCCCGAAGGGTGGTATGAAATAAATTCGTCTGATCTATTAATGAAAGATGGAATTATTACGGCTGAGGATATAAAAAAATTAACTATTCCGCAGCTATTTACCAGGTTATCAATTGGTACGTGGATTATTTTTCTTATATTAGTATCGGTGGCTTTTCAAGCAGGATATAATTTTAAGGCAATCTTTGTCGGAAAAACAATTGGAACGCGCGGTGATGTAAATTACTCTACATCAGAAATCAATCGTTTTATTGAGAATCACAATGAAAACATGAAAAAGCTTTATGAGTCTATAGTTGAAGAAGAGCACCGCGCTGGTTTAGCTAAAGATCCATTTGAAGAAGGTCAACATAAGGATTCTATTGATCGGTTAAAAGTTTTATTAGAGAAAGAAAAGCAGGATTTTAAAGGGGAAATCGCTGATATTTTAAAAAGTAATATGAAAAAGTAAAATTTTGAGACATTTAGGTTACTAGAGAATCGAAAGAATAGAGATATTACCTGATTTTGTTCTAAAATGTGTTGTAAAACGAATACAGCTTGCAATTTGAGAATGTTTGTTTTGTAACAATAAGTATATAGTGTTTAATAAGAATGGAGATGCTATGGAAAAAGAACAGTTTTATGAACGCATGAGATCAGAGGTGCAAGAATTTACCTGTTCAGGTAGAGATGATAGCGTTTCGTTTCTTATTTGGTATCTTTATAATTTCTTTAGGCTCGATAAAGAGTTAGCTATAGAATCGGTATGTGACCACAAGAACGATAAAGGCATAGATGGTATTTGTGTCGATGATGATTCGGAGGAAATTTATTTGTTTCAATCTAAGTATTCTCCATTCAATGATCAGGATCAAGGGGAGAGAGATTTAAGAAGTTTTGTTGGCGCAAAACAATGGTTTGTTGATAGTGAATCCGTTAATGCTTTACTTGACGTTAATTGTATAGCTAGTAAAGAGTTAAAACGATTAGTTGAAACTTTAAATCTACGTGAGAAAATCGCGCTTGGATTTTCGTTAAGATTGCAATTTATCACGAATAAAATATTTGACGCGAGTGGAAAGGAGTTTTTGGAACTTAATGCAGAATTCTTAGAAGGGATTGACGCTTTAGCGCTTCTTCAAAAGTATACCTATATAGCTGATAAAGAAATTCAGACCGAACGGAAGGTCTTGAAGTTGGATAATAATTCTTCTATAAACTATAATTTACCTAGTGGGACAGAAGTAAGAGTTTATTCCATCCAAGCAAAAGAACTGCTAAAATTAGACGGTATACAAGATAAGACTTTATTTTCGAAGAATGTGAGATATGGTTTAGGAAAAACAAGAGTAAATAATGAAATAGCTAAGACTCTTAAGAATCAAGAAGAACACAGCAATTTCTTTTTATACCATAATGGTATTACTATAATTACTGAAGCTTTAGAAAAGCAAGGAGAACATGAAATAGTTTTGCAAAATTACTCCATAATAAATGGTTGTCAATCCATTCTTACTTTATACGAAAATCGCGACAAACTGAGCAATAGAATTTCTCTGCCCGTAAAAATTATTAAATTGGACCCATTATCGCCCTTAATTCATAATATAACTTTTTTTGCTAATAACCAGAATTCAATAAGTTTAAAAGACCTAAAATCTGATGATAGAATTCAGAAAGCTCTCAAGAATGAGTTTAAGGAAATATTTGACAACAAGATTCTTTATAAGATTAAAAGGGGAGAGTCTGATGTGGGATATGAAGAAGTTGTCCAACTAGATTTTGCTGCGCAGTTAATAGAATCTTTTTATCTATGTTCGCCACAAAATGCACATCTTAAAAATTCTTTATTCGGCGAGAGATATTCTAAAATATTCTCTAGAGAAATTACAGCTGATAAGATTTACTTAGCTTTTATTATATACAATATTATTGAGCAGCATGTCGCTGATTTACAGAATGAACAAGTTAAGACTTATGGCCTTTCGAAGTTATTTTTCTGTCACCTCATAGGTGAAATATTGAGGCTTGAAGATATAGGACAAAGTGTCTTAAGCAATCCTAGAAATTATGTCGTTAATAAGAAAGAGCAGATGCGCGAATCTATTACGTTATTATGGAAATTATTAGTTCCCGAAATTGATGCTTATATAGAGCAATATACGGAACAAAATGGGGGATTCTTTGATTATAAGAATGTGTTTAAAAATGCTGAGTTCGTGAAAGCAATGACCAGACAAATAAAATCAGATCATCAAAGAATCTTAGTTCGTCACCCAGAGGATTCATTTGAAAGCATTTTAAATGCAAATATATCTCGACGTGCGTAATGAATGTTTCTTAGTAAAACTAAGGGATGCTCCTATTGTTTTTTAAAATTTCTAGTTAGGTTTTCTCTAATAATAAAAGTATTTTAAGAAAGCGCCGGTATTGTATGACTAAAATAATGAAAAAAAATCATTGCAAATTCGGAAGAAATATTGTATAGTTTAAACAGCATACCCACCGCGCCTCTGCTGCAAAGCATGCGAAATTCGGTGGGTTTTTGTTTTAGAGGGGGTTTGTCGTATGAGATACGATAAACCCCCTTTAACATTTGAGCAACAGGCTGACAAACTTATTAAGCGTGGTCTGGTTGTTGATAGGGCTTTCCTTATTGATCGTCTCCGGAACGTTAATTATTATCGACTTAGTGGTTATTTATATCCTTACCGGCAATTAGATGATACTTTTAGACCTGGAACAACCTTTGAGTGCGTCTGGTGTCATTATACTTTTGACCGTCGTTTGCGACTGATCGTTATGGACGCGATTGAAAGGGTGGAAGTATCTGTGAGAACGCAACTCATTTACGCTTTAGCTCATGATTCCGGAGCTTTTGGTTACACTAAACCCGAAGCTCTACCTAATTTAAGCCTAGGTGAGTATACACGTTGGATTGAGGAAATAAACAAAGAAGCTAGTCGCAGTCGTGAGGTATTTGTAGAACATTTTAAGAATAAATATGGAGATACACATGCTTTTTTGCCCCTATGGATAATCGGCGAAATTATGTCTTTCGGGTGTATGCTGACTATGTATACAGGTATCTCTGATAATATTAAAAAAGGGATTGCCGCATATTATGGCATTCCTGCTATGGTCCTAACATCCTGGCTTCATACGACTAATGTAATTCGGAATATTTGTGCACATCATGGCCGTCTTTGGAATAGAGAACTTGGGGTTAGACCATTTATTCCTCGAAAGAATAAGTATCCGGAATGGCATGAACCTGTTCTTATTCCTCAAAACAGAATATTTGGATTTTTGACTATTCTGCGTTATCTGTTAAGAATTATGGCTCCGCAGACTAAATGGCAGAGCAGATTGTTTGAGTTGCTAGATGAATACCCGGAGATATCTAGATTGAGCATGGGGTTCCCAGATAATTGGAAAGATAGTCCATTATGGAAATAAATAAGGTTATATTCTTTACGTAGGAGGTCAAGTATGGCTGACGGCGGATTCGTAGTAAAGTTTGACGGAAAAGTAGTGGAGCGGTGTTTCGCGGTGGCGTTTGATTATGATGAGTGGCAGTATACGATCAATGAGAAAGAGAAGAAAGAGCTGCCGCCGGTAAAGAAGATAACCATTGAGGTGGAAGAAGACTGAAATTCTGTTAACTTAAAGTGAGATTTTAATGTGTCTATCAGAGGATGATAAATATGAAGTATGAAATACGAATATTTGCAATTGGTGAGAATCCAAACGATAGTATTTCTATTTCTGAAGATGAGTTTAGCTTAATAAAAAAGTCAAAGTTGGTACTATCTGCTGGTTTGGCAATTGAAGAAAAATATGAAGTTTTATTAACTAACTATGAAGATTTTGAGAAAGAGATATTAGATTCAACACTTGAATCTTTATTAAGAGGCCCTAGCGATTATTCTGATTTTAGACCATTAACTGCAAGGTGCAATATAAAAATTATTAATTTGCTTACTGCAAGTCGATTATATGTTGACCATATAATGCAGCTTGTTCATGATATTATTCCGGTAGAAAGGGAAGGAATGGATTTAATTAATCAGTTTTGTTCAGAACAATATGATAATAATCTTGAATATCGTTTTATGGAGAGATTAAGAAATTACGTACAGCACAACGCTTTTCCTATTAACGAAACTATAGTTAAAGATTGGGTGGTAAGAAATGATAATTCTGATAGGAAAATGGCAAGTACAATAGAATTAGTTTGCGATAAGAAGAAGCTTGAGGAAAGCGATTTTCATAGAGCTATTTTGGTCGAATTGGGAGATCGGATTTACTTGAAGCCAATGATAAGAAAATATATCGAGTGTTTAAGTGAGGTTCAATCTAAAGTGAGGAGTATCGTATCGGACAGATTATCTGGAGCAAGAGAAAAGATCACTGAATACATAAATCGTTTTAGAAATGAAGTTAATGTTAATGCAAATGGACTATTCGCATTTGCGTATGATGAAAATAGACGAGTACAAGATAAAATACCTATTTTATTAAATTGGGATGATTTACGGATCTCATTGGAGAATAAAAATAGAATTTTAATAAATTTATCAAAGTGTTATGTTACTGGAGAAGTAAAAAAAGATAAATAGTCAAGTGGGGCACAGTAAATATTTGTAAAAATAGGGGACGCTTCTGGAGTTTCTAAGTAGGAGGTTCTATGGCTGAAGGCGGTTTCGTAGTTAAGTTCGACGGCAAAGTTGTGGAACGGTGTTTCGCGGTGGCGTTTGATTATGATGAGTGGCAGTATACGATCAATGAGAAAGAGAAGAAAGAGCTGCCTTTCGGGGTGATGGCGATAACTATTGAAGTGGAAAGGTAAACGGCGGATCAAAACCGGCTAAATGAGAAAAATTTATTATAATAAAAGAGGACAGTCTCCTTTATTGTACGACACAAAAACTGGATAATCTTTGGAGATTGTAGAGAGCGTTAAACTCATATCGGCTAATGTCAATGAAACTTGCGGGAAACAATAGAGTTATTTAATTATGTTGTTTTTTTAGATGAGGCGTCCAGTTTATTCCCTAATTTTAAAAAAAACATGTCAATAGACATCTTAAAAAAATTCGCTTTATCACTGTTGATTCTTCTCATATTATATCCAATTAAATCCTGGTCAGAAGAGCACTATCCGGTAAGCGAAGTTAATACTAAGGAATCTTCAGATAACATTTCATCCATAGTTCCTGGCGATGAGAAAATTTCTTCGGGCAATACTGCCTCTGTAAATAATACAAGCCAGCCACGGCAGGATATAAATGAAGCACAGTCTGGCACGTTTAATTTAGTATACGCTGAGTTTAAAAGGCAATCGCACTTTTTACTTGGTAAGTTAAGAACTCCAGAGGGTTTTGGTATTTTTTTATTATTAGCAATTGGAGTTTTTCTCTTAGTCCCTACAATATTTGCTTATTTAGTTATATCTGCAAAAGCTTATAAAGATTATCAATTATGTCGGGGTACGCAGCATTTAAAACAGATCCGCTCCGCACTTAAGGTCCTTGGGCAAGGGATTAAAAACCTGTCGAATAAAAAAAGCGAAGTTGAAATTGCGATTAAGGAAGGTGTTAAACAAAAAGAAATAGATCTAAATAAAGCGTTGGCAACATATCTAGTTAAAACCCAGCTGGATTCTGTTGAAGGTATTGGCCAGAAACTAAAACTAACTATTATTAGAGGATGTTTTGATGGAACTTTAAAAAGTTTACATTATGCGCAAGGTAGAGTCTATGGAGTTGGAAGTTTAAAGCAGTCTGTGATGTCGAGTTGGGTAAGAAAATTAGAGTCTGAATTTTCCAAGTTACTCGAAAATGATTTTCCCGATAAAACTAAGATCGTTCAAGTGTATGAAGAACAAGATAAAAAACTAAGAAAACAGTTGGAGATAGTAACTAAAGAATTGGTTTCTTTGGTGGAGTTACAAGGTATCGCTGTATCTAATGAAGAACGGTTAAGTAAAACCAGGCCGTATCATTTTGTTAAGGCATATGAAAATAATAAAAATGCATCTGAGCAGGTGAGTGAATATATTAAAGGTGCTTTTCCTGAATGGGCAGCGGTTCCTGGTTGGTTTAAAACGCTGATTTCAGAATATGGGCATGAAAATGCTAGAATGGCTTAATAATATTTTTAGTAGTAACCAATCGGTTCCTTTATCTATAGATTTTGATATTGATTTGGATGGTCAGGGTAGGAGTGTAGTGGCGGCGTATATAAACATAGATGGACAAAAAGAACGAATAAAGAATATTCAAGAAGTCTGGAATTACGGGTATATCTTTAAAAGGGGCAATAAAAGGTACTCTATTTCTCTGGAGAGTATTGAAATGATTGCGTCTATGAAGTCTGTTAATCCGATCATAACAGAAGATGGGTTAATGATTTTTGAAATTTTCCCTGCAGTTCTGCGGTATCTACGCTCGAAGAAAAATCATATAGCAGAGTCCAATAGGTCAAAGACTGAAATAAAAATTTCTGATAAGAAGCTAAAACCGACTGTCCAGATTGATTATGCTCCTAAGAAAGGTCTTAATATCGAAACAGGCTTTAGGATTGAAGGAAGCCAGGAATTAATACTGTTCAAAAAATCGACTGTTGCTTTAGATGGAGATTTTGCCAAGATTAGCAATACGTTTTATCAGCTTCCTGATATTTCCCCAGGGGTAAAGGAGTGGTTTGATACTAAGAAAGTTTTTATAGATTTAGATCAGATACCAGAATTTTTTAAACGCGATTTGGTGCTTCTTAAGACTAAGCTAGGGGCAGTTTTAACTGAAAGAGCGGCTGCTATTAGAATTATAGATAAGCCAGTAAGTACTAAAATAGCCATTAATAAAAATGAACCAGGCTGGTTAGATTTCAAAGTTACTTATGTATCGGGTAATTATGAACTTCCTGCTGCGTTGATTAAAAAGGCGAAAGATCAATATGTGCACCCAGAAGATAATGTCTGGGTGCAAGTTGATGCTGGCACCATTAATAATACTGAAAAATGTCTACAAGAGTTGGGTGCTATAGAGACTGCGGATGGCTTTAGAGTTCCTATTGCGCAGTTCTTTTCCCTCGAAGATTTTATAGAGAAAATAGGAGGCGTTAAGGAGGTTACTGCTGAATATGGCAAATTTCTAGATGAAATATCTGATTTTCAAACAAATCCCGATTTTAAACTTAGCGATGGTATTGAAACTCATCTTGTTTCTCAGAAGATCATTCTTCGTCCATATCAGAGAGCAGGTATTCATTGGCTAAATTGGATTACAATGCACCACTTGCATGGTATCCTTGCTGATGATATGGGGCTTGGTAAAACTATCCAAACGGTAGTAACTATTAGGACAGTTTATGAAAAAGAAACAATTAAGGAACATAGTTTGATTGTTTGTCCGAAATCTGTAGTACATTTTTGGAGTAGAGAAATAAAAAGAGTATTCCCCCAAGCATTTATTTGTGAATATGTGGGAAGTTATAGAGATATAGATTTGTTTAGTAATAACAAGCCCATTATATTTGTTACCACTTATGATACTCTTGTACGCGATGCTGAACAAATCCAAACAGTCCCCTTTTATTTTGTGGTACTTGACGAGGCTACAAAGATTAAGAATCCAGATACGATGAGAACAAAGGCGGTGAAAGGTATCAATGCGGTTCATCGGATTGCACTTAGTGGAACACCTATCGAAAATCGGCCAGCGGAACTTTGGTCTTTATTTGACTTTTTAATAAGGGGCCATTTGGGTACTTATGGCCAATTTGTACGGGTTTTCGAAAATAATATAAATGTAGGAGACAATCAGGCTGCAAACAAATTATCAAAAAGAATACGTCCATTTATATTAAGACGCCTAAAAAAAGATGTGGCTAAGGATTTACCTGAAAAGATCGAAATGGATGAATGGTGCGAATTAACCGATGAGCAAAAATTTCTTTATAATCAGATTCAGAACCAATTTGTTTCTCCAATAAGAGATTCGTTAAATAAGGGTGAAGTCGTTAATTTTGCTACATGCATATTGCCAATTTTAACAAAACTAAAACAGGTATGTGACCATCCTGCGCTTATAAATGGTAAGGTGGAACCGATAGACAAACGCTCTGAAAAATTTGATATGGTTATCGATAAGATTCAGGAAATTAGAGATGCTAATGAAGAGGTAGTTATATTTAGCCATTTTTTAAAAACGCTAGATTTGTTGGAAATCTCCTTAACATCAAGGAATATGAAATATATTAGGATAGACGGATCAACTCAAGATAGGCAAGCACGAATAGATAGATTTAATCAAAAACAAGCGAATGTTGCCTTATGTAGCATTCAGGCATGTGGTCATGGAATAAATTTGACTGCCGCTAACCACGTAATCCATATTGATCGTTGGTGGAATCCGGCTATAGAAGATCAAGCTACGGATAGAGTTCATAGAATTGGTCAAAATAAAAATGTTTACGTTTATAGGATTATTGTAAAAGGTACTTTAGAAGAAAAGATAGCACTTTTGTTAGATAAAAAAAGGAATATTTCTGATAGAGTGATTGGAGCTGCTGTGCGGGAAGAAATGAAATGGACCAAAGAGGAATTGTTGGAAATATTAAAACCATTAAAATCATAATCTTGGTGAGCATAAACTATGGGACGCTTCTGGGGTTTCTAAGTAGGAGGGTATATGGCTGAAGGCGGTTTCGTAGTGAAGTTTGACGGGAAAGTGGTGGAGCGGTGTTTCGCGGTGGCGTTTGATTATGATGAGTGGCAGTATACGATCAATGAGAAAGAGAAGAAAGAGCTGCCTTTCGGGGTGATGGCGATAACTATTGAAGTGGAAAGGTAAGAAGCGCGATTAAAATTGGATAGATGAGAAAAAGTTTAATTATAGCGATTTTGGCCTTTGCCTGGTTGGCAATACCGGGGAAGGCCTTTTCTTTTTCTGCGGATGTCCAGGATATCAGCGGCACGAAGTATTTCCCGGCGGTCAGGGATGCGATTGCCGGGGCCGAGAAGTCGATCTATGTGGTGATGTTTACCGTGGAATCGTCGGCGAGTAAGGAGTCTAAGCCGGGGGAGCTGGTGGGGTTGTTGATCGCGGCCGCTAAACGCGGGGTGGAGGTGCGGGTGGTGCTGGATCAGAATGTGGATTATGTGTCCTGGGATCCCCGGATCAAGAGCACTAACGCTTTTCAGCGGCTGAAAGAGGCGGGGGTGGATGTGCGCTATGATGAGCCGACGCGCTATACTCACGCTAAGGCGGTGGTGGTCGACCAGAAGACGGTTATCCTGGGAAGCACGAATTGGACAGAGAATTCTTTCGATAATAATATCGAGACTGACGCGCGGATCGAGTCTCCGGAGCTGGCGCAAGAGTTGCTGGAATATTTCCGGACGATCAAGATTGACGAGAGTGTGCCGAAAGTCCTGGAGCCGAAGGCGCGGTCGGTGGGATTGAGCCGGCAGTTTTTGGATGATCCGGGGATCGGGCCGTTCTTGGTCAAGGAGCAGGCGGAGCGGGCGTTTGACCTGTATTTGTACCTTTTGTGGAAGTTTAAGGGCGACGCCCAGGGCCGGGTGATGTTTTTTTATGATGACGCGGCGAAATATTTGGGGATCTACGAGGGGTGGACCAGCGAGGATTACCGCCGGCAGTTGATCAAGGTGCTCCGGAAGCTGGAGGATAAATTTAAGTTGATCCGCTTCGAGCCGCGTTACGCCAAGGAGGCGGCGATAACTTTGCTGGATTATGAGGATCCGGAGAAGCTTTATCAGATCCCGCGCGAGGGGCGGTTGCTGATCCCCGGGGAATATTTTGAGCGGGGGTGGAACCGGGAATTGTCGCTGCGGGCGAAGTTTTGTTATTTGATCAATCTGGCTTATACCGCGGACAGCGATATTAAGCCGTTCTGGTCGAAGAGTGTGCTGACGATCACCCGGCAATGCGGCGGGGTGGGGCAGGATGTGATCAATAAGGGGATGGGCGAGTTGCGGCGCAGGCAGTTGCTGGAGGCGCGCTATGATGAGCTGGGCAGTAAGCCTTATGACACCCGCCGGCCGAAGATGTACAAGTTGCTCGAGCTTTATGATCCGGCTCAGCGCGGCCGGGAGTTGGCCGGGCTTGAGGCTAAGTACGGATCCCCGGAGTATGTTTTGGCCAGGAAGTACGCGGCAATCGTTTTTGAGGAAAATAATCCTTTGGTGGTGGAAGAGATCATTACTCTCACCTCGGAGCGCGGCCGGGAAAAAGTCGGCCGGGCTTTCGCGGAAGTAGCCCGCAAGAATATCGACAATCCTAAACGCAGTTTCGTTTACGCGCTGAGGATGATCGAGAAGTAATTCTCTCAAAATAATCCTGTTAGATTTTTCCCTTTTGGATGTCTATTAAGGTAGAAGATATCGCAAAGTGGGATATCTTCTAAGGTGCCAATTTGGCACCTTAAATCAGCCGAGAAAGGGGGAAAATTTATGAGTAAAGACAATGGTATTTCTATCGAGGTGGTGGTTGGAAAGATTATTTTGTTGCGCGGCAAGCGGGTAATACTGGATTCAGATTTGGCAAAGTTGTATGAGGTGAAGACTAAGGAATTGAATAAAGCCGTGAATCGGAATCGCGAAAGATTTCCGGACGACTTTATGTATCGTCTTACTAAGCAGGAAGTTGCGGGTTTGAGGTTCCAAAATGGAACCTCAAAGCGTGGCGGCAGGCGATATCTTCCGTATGTTTTTACGCAGGAAGGCGTGGCGATGCTTTCGAGCGTATTGCATAGTGAAAAAGCTGTTAAAGTAAATATCCTGATAATGCGCGCTTTTGTGATGATGCGCCGGGCCGGTTTGACCTATGTCGGGTTAAAACGAAAGATAGATGAGATGGAGAGTAAATATGACAGTAAATTTCTTGTAGTTTTTGAAGCGATCAAGAAATTGCTCGAGCCGGTGCCGGAGCCGCCGCGAGCGCCTAAGCCGCCGATCGGGTTTAGCCGGGATTAAGGGAAAGATGCTTGGAATTTGCCGGGGATGGCGGTATAATTAAAACAATGACCGATAAGAAATTAGTTTGGATCTTAGGTTTGGCGGGGTTTATTTCCGCGGCGGATAATTGGGTTGTTTCTTCGGTCCTGCCGGCGATCGCTTCGGGTTTCGGGGTTTCGATCGCGCAGGTGGGGATAATTCTGACCGCGTACCTTATTCCTTACGGGATAATGCAGCCGGTTTACGGCTTTATCAGCGACCGGCTGGGTAAGGGGAAAATATTGCGGTGGATCGTTTGCGGCCTGGCCGTCGGGACCGCCGGATGCGCGTTAGCGAGTTCTTTGTGGCTGTTATGTTTTTGGCGGATAATTACGGGATTTTTTGCCGCCGGAATTATCGCCGTTTCGCTGGCGCTGATCGGGGATATGGTGTCTCCGCAGGAGCGTCAGAGGTATGTGGGGAAGTTCATGGGGATCGTTTTCCTCGGCCAGGGTTTAAGCGTGGGGATCGGGGGATTTTTCGCCAATTTTTTCAGCTGGCGGTTAGCTTTTATTTTTTTCTCGGGGTTGGCTTTTTTCTCCGCAGTCCTTTTGAAAAAAATTCCCCAGGGGATGTTTTCTTCTTCGGGCGGAGGAAATTTTCTGTTGGAGACCTGGCGGGTGTGTTTAACCCCTAAGGGCAGGATAATTTTTCCTTTAGCTTTTTTCACGGGTTTTCTATTGCTCGGGCTTTATAATTATCTGGGCGCGTTCTTGAACGAGGTAGTGGGGTTGAGTTATTTGCAGGTCGGGCTGGTGGTAATGCTTTACGGTTTTGCCTGTTTGTTCGCCGGTTCCCGTATGGGGATGGTGGGGAAAAGGATCAGCCATCAGAAGACGATCATGGCCGGAGGTTGTCTGGCGTTAGCCGCCGCGTTATTATTAAAGTTTTTCCCTTATTGGCCGGCCGGAGTGTTGGCGACTATCAGCCTGGGTTGTGGGTATATTTTCATTCAATCTACCCTGGCGACGATCGCATTTGACGTGGCCAGTGAAAGCAAAGGTCTTCCTTCGGCTTTGGTGGGGCTGGGTTTGTTCGGAGGGGGCGGCCTGGGCGCGGTTTTGGGAAGCGTATTACTCGCCCATTGGGGATACCCGTCGCTCTGGCTGTGTTTTGGCTCGGGGATATTGTTGTTTGTTCTGGTGTCGGTTAAATTGAGATTCAATCAGACTGGGGTTTTAGATGCTGGGTAACGTTAAGATCGAAAGAGCCGTTAAGGCTGACGCGGAGGATATTTTAGATATTCAGAAAAAGGCGTTTGTCAGCGAAGCCGAGCTTTACAATGATTATCAGATCTCCCCGTTGACCCAAAGCCTGGATGAGCTGGTTAAAGATTTTGCCGTTTACGTATTTTTCAAAGCCGTGGCGGATGACGGCAAGATCGTCGGCTCGGTAAGAGCCCGGGTTAACGGTCAGGCCTGCTGGATCGGGCGCTTGATCGTTTTGCCGGAATATCAGCGGCATGGTATCGGCAGGAAGTTGATGGCGGCGGTGGAGAGTTATTTCCCGGGTGTGGCTAAATACGAGCTGGGCACCGGCAAAAGAAGCACACGCAACATCGGTTTTTATCAGAAGCTGGGTTACCGGATTAGCGGAGAGGAAAAAGATAACAGCGTGATCTTAGTACGGATGGAGAAGAAATGTTAGCTTATTGCGGTTTGGATTGCGCTAAGTGCGTCGGTTTTATCGCTACGCGTTCGGGTGATCCCCGGGAGTTGGCCAAAGTCGCCGGGATCTGGTCGAAGAAGTTTAACGCGGAGGTGAAGCCCGGATACGTAGTCTGCGATGGATGCAAGGGGACGGGAAGAAAATCGTTCTACTGCGCTAACATGTGCAAGATCGCCGGTTGCTGCGCCGGCAGGGAATTCGCAACTTGTGCCGAGTGCCCGGATTACGCTTGCCTCAAGCTGCGGGAAGTACTGGATAATTCGCCGGAAGCGAAAGCCAATCTTGAAAGGTTGAGAGGGAAATAGGACCGAAGTTATAACTGTTGATCGAGGTGAGTTATGATCTGGGATGTAAATAAGTGGATCGATGAGCTGGCTTTAAAGCTTAGAAGCGCTTTTGCCGGGAGATTGCTCTTTATCGGGCTGCAGGGCAGTTATCGCCGGGCAGAGGCGAAACCGGGCAGCGATATCGACGTGGTAGTTATTTTAGACGAGCTATCCCTGGAGGATCTGAAAGAATACCGGAGGATCATCGGTTCCCTGCCGGAGAAGGAAAAAGCCTGCGGGTTCATCTCGGGCAGAGGCGAGATCGGCAATTGGCCGAAGATGGATATATTCCAGTTCCGCAATGATACCCGGCCGGTTTTCGGCACTTTGGACGGGCTGGTCCCGGTTGTTGAGAAGAAGGATATCGAGGAGTATATCCAGGTCAATTGCGCTAATTTATACCACTTGGCGGTCCATTGTTATTTATATGAGCGGGATATCAATATTCTCAAGCAGATAACGAAGTCTTTATTTTTCCTTTTTCAAGCGGTGAATTTCCTGCGGACCGGGAAATACGCCCAATCGAGAAAAGAATTGGGCGCGCTTCTTCCCGGGGAGGAAAGGGCCCTGTTTGAGATGGACATAGGCGCTTTGACTGAACCGGAGATCGAGAAGGTTTACGCTAGATTGATCGGCTATTTCAGCCGGGGGATACAGGGGCGGGTTATTTAAATCTAAGGAGTTGGGAGAGATGGAGAACGTTGTTTTTCCGCGGGCTAACGATAAGAGTATCTGTCTTTTAAAGAATGTGGTCAAGGACCCGAATATTATTATCGGGGATTATACGTATTATCATGATCTGGGCAATCCGCTGGATTTTGTAAAGAATAATGTGCTGTATCATTATCCGGTCAATGGGGACAAGCTGGTCATCGGTAATTTCTGTTCGATCGCCAGCGGCGCTAAATTCATTTTTAACGGAGGCAACCACAAATCCGCGAGTTTTGTCAATTTTCCGTTCGCCATATTCGGTGATCTGTTCCCGTCGGAGATGAAGATCAATGACTCCTGGGAGAATAAGGGGGATATCCGGATCGGCCATGATGTGTGGATCGGCTGCGAAGCGGTGATCCTGGCCGGGGTTTCTATCGGCGACGGCGCCCGGATCGGGACCAGGGCGGTAGTAACGCGGGATGTGCCGGCGTATGCGGTGGTCGGCGGCGTGCCGGCGCGGGTGATCAAAAAAAGATTCGACGCGGAGACTATCGCTTTATTGGAAAAACTGCAGTGGTGGTTCTGGGACGCGAAACGGATAAAAGAGATCCTGCCGGTGTTGACGGGGAATGATCTCGAGAAGCTGAAGAAGCTTGAGATAAAACAATAGGACCGTTTCCTCTGGGGCCATTGCGGTTATTGAAGTTATGCAGGAAGTGTCCCCGGTGAGAAAGAAATCGGCATGATCAAAAATACGGGCAAAGTTTTTTTGGAGCGGGCTTTGTCGAAGTTGGGGGCGGCCAGCCGCAGCCAGACCCGGGACTGGATCCGGCAGGGGCGGTTGAAGGTCAACGGCCGCACGGTCAAGGATCTGCTTTATCCGGTTAACCCTGAAGTCGATAAGATCGTTCTGGACGGCAAGGAAGTCGGCCGGAAGAGCTGGCGGACGATCCTGTTGTATAAGCCGGGCTCGGTGGTGACTACCCGCGCCGATGAAAAAGGGCGTAAGACGGTTCTTGACCTGCTGCCGTCGGAATTGCGCTCTTTGCATCCGGTCGGCAGGTTGGATATGGCGACCACCGGGCTGCTGCTGTTGACCAATGATACCAAACTTTCCGCTTATTTGACTGATCCTCGGAACGCCATTACCCGGACCTACCTGGTAGCGGTCGAGGGTAAAGTCAGTGTTGAAGAAGTGGATCAGCTGTCTGCCGGGATCATGGATTCCGGGGAACTGCTTAGACCTCTGAAACTTACTTTACGTAAATCCTGCAATAAAGAATCGCATCTGGTCGTGGAATTGACTGAAGGCAAGAACCGGGAGATCCGGCGGATGTTCGCGGCGATCGGGCATGAGGTGATCAAGCTCAAGCGGGTGGCTTTCGGCGTTTTGACGCTGGGGGAGCTGCAGCCTGGTCAGTTCCGGGATCTGACTGCCGAAGAGATCAAGAGTAACTTCGTCGGGAAGCAGAAAATATAAAAGAGTCATCGAAAGTATTTCTTTTGTAACTTATTGTTATTCTGAAGGATAGCTAAAACGTCTGCGTATATGCACATCCGCGAAAGAAGACGGTCTGGCTGGCGGTGCAGGGGAGGCAAGGATAATGTATCGTAAAACAATTGTTTGGTTAAAGAAAAGAGCGTTGGAATTGGGCGCGCGGGACGCCCAGGTGATCGACGCTAAGAGTATTAAGGCCGCGGCCTGGGTGCGCTTCAAGTGCCAGTTCGGCTGTTCGGGGTACGGGGAGTCGTTGACCTGCCCGCCGTATTCGCCGAATTTTGAGCAGACCCAAAAGATCCTGGATTGTTACAGTAAGGCTATTCTGGTGCACCGCACCGGGGATGACGTGGTGAATATGACCAAGCTGGTTTTGGAGCTGGAGAAAGAAGCGTTCCTGGCCGGTTATTATAAAGCTTTGGCCATGGGCGCGGGGCCGTGCCAGCTTTGCGCGGAGTGTAATCTTAAAGAGGGGATCTGCCGCCACGGGGACGACGCCCGGCCGTCCATGGAATCCTGCGGCATCGACGTGTACGCCACGGCGCGCGGCAACGGGTTTACCATCGAAACCCTGGATTCTACCCGGTGCAAGGGGAATTATTTCGGGCTGGTGCTGTTAAAATAGATCAACGGGAGGATACCGCAGGGCGCTGGAGTATAACGGCGCCTTTTTTTTTAAGAAAACGAAGCCGGGCACTTGAAATAGCGGCGGATTGATTGTATACTTTAATTTCAGGATAAAAGGGGACTGTCCCCATTTTTTTTAAGAGGAGATCATTCTGCAATGGGTAAACGTTTTTTTTCTGCCGGGATACTGTTCGCTTTTCTTCTGGCGGCATCAGCGCCTCGCTCCTGCCTGGCCGAAGGGACCGATCTTTCTTCTCTTATTCCCGCGATCCCTTCCGTAATAAGCCCGGCGCGCGACATAGCCCGGGCCGCGTCCGCGGTAAAATCCGCGCTGGAACCGCGGATCGCCAGCGTTGGGATCGGCGCCGGCCGGTTCTTGTCGCAGTCCCTGCGGGGGCCGGTTAATTTCTTGAAGTATATCGGCGATACCCATGACGGCATCAATATCTGGAAACAGGATACTGTCCTGGGAGCGGCGCAATGGATGGTTGATACGTCCCAGGGCATTACGCGCTATGCCGGGAATTCGCGCCTGATGTTTTCCGGAGGGAAAGGTGATATCGGTTCCTGGATTTCCTACACGGGTGATTCCCTCTCCGGGTGGACCGCGGATTCCGCTGCCCGGGGAGATTGTTTACTGCGCGACGCCGGTGAACGTTTGTCCGAGTGGAGAAGCGATAATCCTTTCAGCGAGGATTACGTGGACAGGAAGATAAGGGAATTGAAATTGACGCAGGTGCCTAAACCGCAGGTCACCCGCGCCTTGCACGATATGGGAATGTTTGACTGCGAGAACAGGCTGTATTCCTCGGATCTAAGAAAGGCGATAATTTCCAGGATAACCCCGCTGGACAAGAGCAAACCGCTGGCGGTGATCATCCAGTCCAAGTCTGATCATAGCGGCAGTTACACCACGGATGATGTTAAATCCGGGCTGCATGAAATTTTTAGCAGCGGGGAACGGATATATTACGCCCAGGCTGATACGGATATAAAGTTCCAGTATATCCTCAACAGGGCCACGGAGAACGGCGCGGTCCCGGCCAGCCTCATCTATATAGCCGGCCACGGCAACAAAATGGGCGTAACCTTAAGGGAGCAAACTCCGTCTGACCAGGTGGATTTTCTTGATGCTTACAACGACCTCGAAAAAATTTCTTTCCTGCGAAACAGGCTTATCCCGGGAGGGGCGGTGGTATTAAGTTCCTGTTACGTGGGACAGGGCGCGTCCGGGAGCGACAATGTGGTCAATATGTTGTCGAAGGTTTTTCCGCAGGCGGGAATGGTAGTCGGGGCGACCGACAAGATAAGCCTGGCAAGGCTCAATTTCAGCCAGCAGGCGAATGTGAGCGGGGTGAAATATTTCTATACCCCGGATGATTCCCCTACGGCCTTAAGGATTTCCTCTTACGACGGGATAAGCAAAGAAGTCTCCTACTAAAAAGAGAAGTGTCCCCATTATTTTGAATTAAGGGGACACTTCTCTTTTTTTTAGTTAGATCTACCCTCTTTTTGCGCCTATTACTATAAAAGGAGGGATTTTTTATGTCCAGGATATACCGGCGGATAGTTCCGTCGGAAGCGGCGTTGCGCGTGATCCAAGAGGGACTAACCGCCAGAATGTTTTTCATGGCGGCAGCGCGGATTTTATCGACAATTTGCAGGAACGTTATCAGGTAAAAAACAGTAAAGAAACAAATGGCCGGCCGGCAAAGAAAATAGAACCGTCCCCATTATTTACAATACATTGATTTTATCGCAGATATTAGTATAATGAAAAAAGGAGACTGGCTCCATTATTTCAAAAGGAGGGAAAGATGAATGTCCTGATCATTAACGGTTCTTATCATAAGCAAGGCATGACCGCGGAGCTGGTCAATAGTTTTAAGGCGGGACTGCTCAAGGTTAACCCTCAAGCGCAGGTCAAGGTGGTTGATCTCTTGGAACAGGACGTGAAATTCTGCCTGGGGTGTTACGCCTGCTGTAAGAAAGACGGCAAGCCGCTGGGGGAGTGCCCGCAGAAGGACGCGATGAGCGGGCTTTTACAGGAGATGCTGGCCTGCGACGCGCTGGTTCTGGCCGCGCCGATCTATTGGTTGAATTATACCGCGTTAATGCAGAGGTTTATCGAGCGCTGTATGCCGTTGTTCTATAGCACTGACAGAGGTCCTCGGCCGCGTAACAATGCCAGGAGAGGCAAGATCGGGGTGGCCATAGTTTCCAGCGGAATGCTGTACCCGCTGAACGTATTACTGGGATTTACCGGACACCCGGTCAAGATCATGCACGCTTTGTGCACTTATAGTGGCTGCGCCAAGAAATTGTCTTTGCCTGCGGGCGGGATGGAATACGGCCCGAAGGTCAGAGAATGGCATAACCGGCGGGCGCGGGCCTTGGGGGAGAAAGTGGGGAGAAAATAAAGGGGACTGTCACCTTTATTTTGAGGCGGAGGCGGAAGGAGCGGGAAATGAGCAAACGGTTTAAGGCGATCAAAGAGCATTTTGAGAGCGCGGCTAAACATTTTGACCGGGAATTCTTCAAGGTCGCGCCTCATTATCACGAGGGCATCGAGGCGCTGGTCCTGGCTTTGCCGTTCAAGGATAATTCTAAGATCAAGGTTATCGATCTGGGCTGCGGCACCGGCAATATCACTTTAGCGGTCAAAAAACGCTACCCGCGCGCCCGTGTCGCCTGCCTGGACATGGCCCGGAATATGATCGAAATGGCCCGGGTTAAGCTGAAAGCTTACCGGGATATCGAATATTGGCTGGGGGATATCCGTAAATACGATTACCGCGCGCTGAAACCCGACGCGGTGGTTTCTTCGCTGGTCCTGCATCATCTGGAAAAGCGGCAGAAAAAAGAATTCTACCGCAAGATCTACGCGGCCCTTTCCCGGGGCGGAGCGTTCTACACCGCGGATTTCGTCCTGCCGACCAGCCCATATTTGCAGAAGATGGGGATGGAGCAATGGAAAAAATTTATGCTCCGCAGCCTTCCCCCGAAACGGGTGGAAAGGGTTTTAAAAATGCACAAGAACGAGGATAAGCCCGCGGAACTGACCTTTGAACTGGAATTGCTGCGCGCGGCCGGTTTCAGGCACGTGGACGTGATCTGGAAGAATTACAATTTCGCCGTTTACGGCGGGGTGAAATAAAGGATCAAGATGTTCATCGGATAAAAGGGTATCTTGACCGGATCGGTGAAAAGGAGGTACCATGGCGGAAGATAAAAAGGCAATGAACCCGTATCTGGGCGGGGCGCTGGCGGGTTTGCTGGCGGTGGCTTCGGTCTGGCTCACAGGGAAATTCTTCGGGGCGTCCACAACTTTTGTCCGGGCCGCGGGGTTTATCGAGAAGAATTTTTATCCGAAAGCCGTCGCCGGGATGGAGTATTATATCAAAGAGGCCCCGGTGGTGGACTGGCAGTGGATGTTCGTGACCGGGGTCCTGCTGGGATCGCTGGCCGCGGCTTTGTTGACCGGGACTTTTAAATTCCAGGCGGTGCCGGATAAGTGGCGGGAGCGGTTCGGGGCTTGCCCGGTAAAACGCGGACTGGCGGCGTTCTGCGGGGGCGTTATCGCCATGTTCGGCGCGCGCCTGGCCGACGGGTGCCCCAGCGGCCACGGTTTGAGCGGGATGATGCAGTTGTCCTTGAGCAGCCTGATCGCTTTGTTTTGTTTCTTTTTAGGGGGGATTGTCGTCAGCCGGATGCTTTACGGCGGAAGGAGGCTGATATGAGCGTAAATCTGATAGGCCTGGCCACCGGGATAATTTTCGGCGCGCTGCTTCAGCGCTGCCGGGTGATCCGTTACGAAAAACAACTGGATGTGCTGTTATTTAAGGACTGGACGGTGCTGAAATTCATGCTTTCGGCGATCTGCGTGGGTATGGTCGGGATATACTTGTTGAAGGACGCCGGAATCGCCAAGCTGGCGCTTAAACCTGCGATCCTGGGCGGAGTGATCTTCGGCGGTCTGGTTTTCGGCGCGGGCTGGGCTTTGATCGGTTACTGCCCGGCTACCTCCATGGCCGCTTTGGGCGAAGGCCGGATCGACGCTTTCTGGGGGATCGCCGGAATGGTGTTGGGCGCGGGGATATTCGCGCACGCGTACCCGCTGGTCAAGAAAATGCTGTTAAGCTGGGGCGACCTGGGAAAGTTGACCCTCCCCCAGGTTATGCACGTTAATCACTGGCTGGTGATCGCGGCGCTGCTGGCCGGGTTATGGCTGTTGAAGAGGGCGGCGGACAGATCGGGTAATTGAGCGGGGAATATACTTCGTTCTCGCCGTGCGCGACGCGCGCCGGATGAGCGTCGCGCCTTGTTGGCGCGCGGTTTTATCCGGCCATAGAATTAGATAACGCCGACGGAAGCTGGCATTATGGAAACGTCCCCGGTTTCTTAAGGCGCTGGAATACCCGGCGCCTTTCTTGTTGAAGCGCGGTGACAGCCGGAGTATAATGAGATCATGGAAAAAGATTACCGGGTAAATAATAAGGCGGCGGACGATCTGATCGCCGGGCTTACCGGCTTATGTTCGTCGCCGGATACGGAATCGCTGCTGCGCGAGATACTGACCAGCGCGGTCAAGCTGGGAATGGAGTCGCGCGATAATGGCGACCTGAAGCTGGTCAATACCGTGCTTAAGGAACTGCGTTACTCTTTGAAGGTATTCTCGTCGTTCCGCAATACCCGGAAAGTGATCATTTTCGGCTCGGCCCGGTCGAAAAATACTTCAGCGGAATATGTCATGGCTGAAGAGTTCGCCCGGAAGATCACCGGAAAAGGGTACATGGTGATCACCGGAGGTGGCCCGGGCGTGATGGAGGCCGGCAACAAAGGCGCTTTGCCGGGCAAGGATTTCGCCCTGAATATCCGCCTTCCTTTTGAGCAGAAGCCCAACCCTTACCTGAACGAAAAAGACCGCCTGATCAATTTTAAATATTTTTTTACCCGCAAACTGACCTTCGTCAAAGAGAGCAACGCCACCCTGCTTTTTCCCGGAGGCTTCGGCACCTGCGACGAGGGGTTCGAGATGCTTACTCTGGTCCAGACCGGCAAGTCCGCGCCCAGGCCGATACTGCTCATGGAGCCCGAAGGTTCGGGGTACTGGAGCGCGTGGATAAAGTTCGTCCAGGATGAATTGGTTAGCAGGGGCTATATCAATAAAGATGATCTGAGCCTTTTCAAGCTGGTGAGTAACGCCGATGACGCGGTGCGGCTGATCGAAGATTTCTATAAGGTGTACCATTCGATCCGTTATGTCGAGGGGCTGACTGTGCTCAGATTGAACTGCCCGGTCCCGGAAGAAGTTCTTACCCGCCTTAATCAGGAGTTCAGGGATATCCTGATCGACGGAGAGATCCATTCCGCGCTTCCCGCCGGGGAAGAACTGCAGAAAGGGGAATTCCCGGATCTGCCGCGGCTGGCGATGAATTTTAACCGGCGCAGTTACGGCCGCCTGCTCGAGCTGATCTGGGCGCTAAAAAGATAGAGGACGTTTCCAGGGTTTTTAAATTACGGGGTTCGGGATCACTCGCCCGGACGGAAGGCGCACCGCTCCTTCCGCGCGCAATATGCAGGAGACGGATATTTACGCGGCCAAAGACGGCGGGCTCTTCCGTTATAACGCGCGAGAGAATGCGTTAGAACTGGTCATTCCGGCGGATATCCGCGAGGCAAACGGAAAACGCGATTTTGTAGAAAACGCTCCGGTCAATCTGATCTATGCCGCAGACCTGTCCTGCGCTCCTAAAGGTCCGGCCGCGGTGGTCCGGGGAATGTTCGATCCTGACCGGCTTTCTAAGGCCATGCAACTAAGGCCCGGTCAGAAGATCATCCTTACCCAAACCGCGGGTTATCCGAAATAAAACTAAGCGCGGGAAGAAAGACGGTTTCCGGGTTGATCGGGGCAGAGTTTCCGGGTTATGCTGGGGGCGCCGGACGCTAAGGTTATCGGCGCCAAAAGCGTCAAGACCGCGGCCTGGTACTGCTCAAATAGAAAATTTAAAATATTATGCGCTGTTTAAAAATAATATCCGCGGTTTTTCTGATCTTACCTTTGCTGATGGGAGGACAGATGAAAGATAACATAAAAAAGGTGCAGATATTCAATGCCCGGACCGGACAGGTGGAAGAGCTGGATAAAGTTTATAAAACTGCCGAAGAGTGGCGGAAGATACTTACTCCGGAGCAGTACCGGGTAACCCGGTTAAAGGAAACGGAAACCCCGGCCGTGGGAAAATGCGACCTGCCCAGGCAAGGGGGTATTTATCAGTGCGTCTGCTGCGGCACTGATCTTTTTGGAGGAGAGAAGAAATTCGATTCCGGCACAGGCTGGCCAAGCTTCTGGCAGCCGGTTTCGGAGTTGAATATAATTGCCCGGGAAGACAACAGCTTCGGCACGCGGCGGGTGGAGGTCCTTTGCTCGCGCTGTGACGCGCACTTGGGCCATGTTTTTAACGACGGGCCGCCGCCTACAGGGAAGCGTTATTGCATTAATGCCGCGGCGTTGAAGTTTGTCAGAACGGATAAATCTACTTTTGAGACCGCGACGTTCGCCGCCGGTTGTTTTTGGGGCGTTGAAGAGACATTCGCGAACCTTAAAGGTGTAGTTTCTACCCGGGTGGGTTATACGGGCGGTAATTTTAAGGATCCTACTTATGAAGATGTCTGTTCGGATAAAACCGGGCACGCCGAAGCAGTGGAGGTCATGTTTAACCCGGAGGATATCTCTTACCAAAAGCTGTTGGATATATTCTGGAATAGCCACGATCCTACTTCTTTTAACCGCCAGGGCCCGGACCGGGGAAGCCAGTACCGTTCGGCTGTTTTTTATCATAACCCGGATCAGCAGTCTTTGGCCATCCGATCCAGGCAATCGTTGGAGAAGTCCGGGAAGTTCAAGGATAAAATCGTGACTGAGATCGTCCCTGCAGGGCCATTCTATTTGGCTGAAGAATATCACCAGCATTATTTTAAAAAACACGGCGGTTCAGGCTGTAAGTTAAAATAAGCAGGCGTTTTCCAGGCCAATCGGGACAGTGTGCCCGCGTTAAGCTGGGAAGCGCGCCAGCGTCATAAAGATGAATAAAAATATCGAATATGATCTCGGCCCTCAGCCGGTAGCCGGGCTTATGGCGGAACACGGCCTTAAGCCGGTTGATCTGGCCGGCAATTCCACTGAACAGTTAACTTTTAAAATGATCAGCCGGGCGGTTAAAGGCAGGCGCTTGACTCCGGGCATCCAGCGTAAGGTCCTTAATGCCCTGAATAAAGCCGCGGGTAAACAATACCGGTTAACGGACCTTTTCAATTATTGAAAAACGAGTTGTCCTGCCGGGTAAAAACATTGCCCGGATAAGACTGGAAAGTATCCTTAGCAAGGAGAGACGGTTAAATCATGGGGATGATCGAGAGGCTGCTTAATACGGTGGACGGGTATGTCTGGGGCGCGCCTATGCTTATCTTATTGATGGGCACGCATATTTTTCTTACTTTCCGCCTGGGATTCGTGCAGAAGTATATCTTTAAAGCGATCAAGATCTCTTTTACCCGGCATAACGAAGGCGAAGGGGATATTACTCATTTCGGCGCTTTGACCACGGCGCTGGCGGCTACCATCGGGGCGGGAAATATCGTGGGCGTGGGCACGGCTATCGCTTCCGGCGGCCCGGGGGCGGTCCTCTGGATGTGGCTTACCGGCGTTTTCGGGATCGCGACGAAATACGCCGAAGCCATGCTTTCGGTCAAATACCGGACTACTTCTAAAGACGGTTCGATCGCCGGCGGTCCGATGTACGTGCTGGAGCGCGGGTTGAAATGCCGCTGGCTGGGGATAGCTTTCGCCGCTTTCGCCGCGATCGCCGCGTTCGGGATCGGGAATATGGTGCAGTCCAATTCCATATCGACCCTGGTCAAGGATACGTTCCATGTCTCGCCGTGGATCACCGGGGCGGCCCTGACCGTTTTTACGGCGGCCGTCATTATCGGCGGGGTAAAGTCTATCGCCAGGGTTTGCGAGAAATTCGTCCCTTTTATGGCGGTTTTTTACGTTCTGGGCTGTATTGTGATCCTGGCGCTGGGTTATCATACTATTCCCGCGACGATAGCGCTGATCTTTAAGAGCGCTTTTACCGGGCACGCGGCTATCGGCGGGTTCCTGGGCGCGGGGATGAAAGAAGCGGTGCGTTTCGGCGTGGCCCGGGGGCTTTTTTCCAATGAGTCGGGTTTAGGAAGCGCCCCGATTGTCGCGGCCGCCGCTCAGACAAAGCATCCGGCCAGGCAGGCGCTGGTTTCTTCGACCGGGACGTTCTGGGACACGGTGGTGATCTGCGCGATGACCGGCCTGGTGCTGGTCAATTCCAGCGTCTGGACGCAGGACCTGAACGGCGCCCTGCTTACCAAAGCCGCTTTCGCGAAGATCCCTTTCGCCGGCCCGGCTGTTTTGACTATCGGTTTGCTTACGTTCGTTTTCAGCACGATCCTGGGCTGGTCGTATTACGGCGAAAAATCCGCGGAATATCTTTTCGGCCACCGGGCGGTAAAGCCGTACCGCTGGTTATGGATAGCCGCGGTAATGATCGGTTCGGTGGCGACCGTGCCGATCGTCTGGTCGTTCTCGGATATCGCCAACGCTTTAATGGCTTTGCCTAATCTGGCCGCTTTGCTCGCGCTCAGCAGCGTGGTGCATGCGGAAACAAAAGATTACCTGGCTAAAGAGATCGCGGAAGGCAGCGGGTGAAAGTAAAGGGTTGACCTATGGATGAATATCTTAAAGCCGCCATAGAAGAAGCGCGGGCCGGGTTAAAAGAAGGCGGCATCCCCATCGGTTCGGTGCTGGTTTTTAACGGCAGGATCATCGGCCGGGGGCATAACCGCAGGGTGCAAAGATCAAGCGCCGTGCTCCACGCGGAGATGGACTGCCTGGAGAACGCCGGCAGGCAGACGGCGGCGGTGTACCGGCGATGCGTCCTTTACACCACGCTTTCGCCGTGCGCGATGTGCTCGGGGGCGATCATACTTTACGGGATCAAACGCGCGGTCATCGGGGAGAATAAGACTTTTGCCGGAGAAGAGGGTTTATTGCGCGAGCGCGGGGTCGAACTTGAGATCCTGCAGGATGAGTCTTGCATCGCGTTGATGCGCGGTTTCATCCGGGACAATCCCGGTTTGTGGAACGAGGATATAGGGATGTAGGCGTTGTATTCTACAAGGAGGCGGGCGATGGCCAAAATACTTATAGTTTATCACAGTCAGTCCGGCAATACCCGCGAACTGGCTCTGGCGGTGAAACAGGGCGTTCTCTCGCGCGGTGCGGAAGTGATATTGCGTAAAGCTTTCGACGCGACCCTGCGGGACCTCTTGAGCGCCGACGGGTATTGTTTCGGCACGCCGGATTATTTCAGCTACATGGCCGGGGCGTTGAAGGATTTCTTTGACCGGACCTGTTATCCCGCGAAGGGAAAGACCGCCGGCAGGCCGTACGCGTGTTTTGTCAGCCACGGCGGAGGCGGGCAGGCGGTAAACAGCCTGCGGCGGATGGGCAGAAGGTTTGGATTAAAACCGGCAGCCGGGCCTTTATCGGTAGAAGGTAAACCTAAAAGATCCGACCTGGAAAAAGCCAGGGCCCTGGGCGCGAAACTGGCCGCGGCCGTAAAATAAGGAATACTTTTTCCGTCCGCCTTTCCGCCGCGGGAAGCGGCCGCGCGGATGGCCGGAGAATAAACAAAGGAGAGATGCCGTGATCGTGCGCAGAAAAAGCGTGATATTCGCGTTCTCGTTGATCTTCTTCCTGACTTTGTTCACCTGGCTTTTTTCCTACCTGATCATCTCCCGCAGTTTTATCCGCGTTGAGAACCGTTCCGTCGAAAGGAACATTCTGCGGGTCAGGGATATCTTATCCGCGCGCATCCATAATCTGGATTCCCTGCTGCTGGACTGGGCGGCCTGGGACGATACCTGTAAATTCATCGAGGATACCAACAAGGAATTCATATCTTCCAACCTTAACCAGGCTACTTTTTCCAGCCTGAAAATAGATTACATAATTTTTCTGGACCTGGCGGGGAAAAAAGTCTTCAGCAGCGGGTATGACGAGGATACTGGAAAAGAGATCCCCGTTCCGGACGGCCTGTGGGATTACATAAAGAAGAATCCCCGGTTTTCCGTCCACAGCAACACGGAAAGCGCCGTATCCGGGGTTATCGTCCTTCCCGAAGGAGCGTTCCTTGCTGCTTCCCGCCCGATCATAGACAGCAAACAGCAGGGGCCGGTGCGGGGAACTTTGATCTTTTGCCGGCGTTTCGGCGCCGGCGAGGTCTCCGCGATAAGCGAGATCATAAAACTTCCCATTGAGGTTACATCCGCCGGTCCCGCTGTCCGGGACGCCGCTTCACGGGAGGCCGGACGGGAATTGCCAGGGAACGGGGTCCGTTCTTTTCTCCGCGTGGCCGGGCGGGAGAATATTGCCGCTTACGCGCTGGTCAAGGACGTATCCGGCGAGCCGCCGCGGGAGGATATGAATCTTTCAACCTCCAGGGATCCACAGTAACCGCGGAGATAAATCTGCCCCGGGTCAACCAGGGCAAAGGCGCGTATATGTGGGGCAAAGCCGCGGCCCTTTATGACCCGTCGGGGAATATCGCCGGGGCGATCGAATCGATCCGGGATGTGACCGAGCAAAAACGGACCGAAGACGAACTGCGGAAAGCCGCTGATCAACTGAAACTTACCGAAGAGCGGCTTATGCAGTCTTCGAAGATGGCCGCTATCGGCCAGTTGGCCGCGGGAGTGGCGCATGAGGTCAATAATCCTTTGACCGGGGTGCTTAATAACGTGCAGCTTATCATGCTGGAAATCAACAATAACGGGAATTTAAGCCGTTCGCACCTGAAAGAAGCTTTAAGCGTAATAGAAGAATCGGCTTTGCGTTGTAAAAAGATAACCCAGGCGCTGTTGGATTTCAGCCATATTTCGCGGGGGGACCTGCTGCCTTGTAATCTTAATTCCGTGACGGATACTATATTAGGCATTATATCCCAGGAAATGCGGCTTGCCAATATCGAGATCAAGACGGAATTTGATCCCGGTTTGCCGTATATCCAGGGCGATTCTCAATTGCTGGGGCAGGCTATACTCGGGTTGATAAATAACAGTAAGTGGGCGGTAGAAAATAAAAACGGCGCGAGGGAAATATCTGTCAGGACAAGACGCGATACGGATAAAGGGGTAGTCAGTATCGCCGTTTCGGACACGGGAAAAGGTATTCCCCGCGAGATCCGCGGCAGGCTGTTTGAACCGTTTTTTACCACTAAAATGGTAGGCGAGGGGACCGGCCTGGGGCTGGCAATGATATCGAACATCGTAAAAAAACACCGCGGGGATATAACCGTGGACAGCGAGCTCAACGCCGGGACGACCGTTACGCTGAATTTTCCATATAAAGATTAAGCGTTTGCCCCGGGCCCGTGATTTCTTTGGGGAGTTAGCCCGGGCCTTGCGAGGAGGGAAAGGCGCGGTTTATTTTTGACTTTGGATTATTGCCGGGCCGCGGTATAATGTAAGCATGTCTAAATACTATACCGGCAGAAGGACCAGGAATCTATTCGACCCTCTTAGTAAAGCCCCTTTCAAATTAAGCCGTTCCAAAATAGAACTTTTCATTAACTGCCCGCGCTGTTTCTACCTTGACCGGAGATTGGGGGTCGGCCAGCCTCCGGGATATCCGTTTTCCCTGAACTCCGCGGTCGATAAACTGTTGAAGAAAGAATTCGACCTCTACCGGGGCAGACAGTCCGCCCATCCGCTGATGCGGGCTCAGGGGATCAACGCTGTCCCTTTTCAGCATCCTAAACTGGATCATTGGCGCAACGCCCTTAAGGGCGGGATGGAGTATCTGCACGCTGAGACCAATCTGCTGCTTACCGGGGCCATAGACGATATCTGGGCCGGCCCGGGCGGCGAGGTTTTTATCGTGGATTATAAAAGCACGTCCAAGGAAGAGGAAGTAAGCCTGGACGCTGACTGGCAGATCTCTTACAAACGGCAGATGGAGATATACCAGTGGCTGTTCCGCAGGAACGGGTTCAAGGTTTCTCCGACCGGATATTTTGTTTATTGCAACGGCAATACCGGAAAAGATACTTTCGACGCTAAACTGGAATTCGACATCAAGATCATCCCTTATGAAGGCAGCGACGGCTGGATCGAACCGAAGATCTTCGAACTGCGTAAGTGCCTGGACAGCCCGGGGATCCCCGCGCCCAGCCCGGACTGCGATTTTTGCGCCTACTGCCAGGCGCTGAGGGAAGTTGAAAAGCGATAGTTTGAAAAAAGGAAGCATTGCTTTATTTAAAAGGAAAGGCGGGTATTATGAGAAAGATCGTGATTCGCGCGTTGATGTGTCCGGCGATAATTATAGCTTGCGCTTTTGGCGCCGGGGCGCAGGGCGCCGGTTATTCTTCGGCTGACCAGGACCAGGCCGCTGTTGCTTCTAAAGAATTCAAGGAGAAGGTGGCGATAACGCAGTCTGTTATTCTGAAAGATCCTCAGATGCTGCAGGAAGTCGCACAGTTGGCGGCTGACCCGGCTTTTCAGCAGCTTCTTAAGGACCCGGAAATTGTGTCCGCGATAAAGTCCGGGGACACGGCGGCCCTCTTGAAGAACGCCAAATTCATAGAGATCATGAATAATGCCAAGATCCAGGGGATGGCCCGGCAGATAGCGAATAAGACCGGCAGCCAGCAATGAGCCCGGATTTCCGGCTGGATCCATGAGGCCCAGAGTCCTGCTTTTTAATCTTCCTCCCTTAGGCGGCGATCTTTTTCCCATATCCCTGGGGTATATTTCCGCTAGCCTCGCCGAGCGGAACATCGATTCGGTCATCGCGGAAATAGACTCGCTTACCAGCCTTACCGACAGATCGATCAGCGATTTTGTTTTGAAATATAAACCTTCCGTAGCCGGAATGGCGGTTTATCAGGTGAATGCCCGGCTGGCGGTGCAATTGTCCGGATTGATCAAGAACTGCGATCCGTCGATCGTGGTGGCCTTGGGCGGGCCGCAGGCGACTTTTATGCCGGCTCAGGCCCTGGCGCAGATGCCTGGGGTCGACGCGATCATCCGTGGCGAAGGCGAGATCATTATGCCGAACCTGGTTGACTGCCTGGAGAAGGCGGGGGATATAACCAAAGTCAAAGGGATAGCTTTCCGGGGAGAAGACGGGATCTACGAGAACGCGCCCCAGCCGTTCGTCCGCGACCTGGATACTTTCGTTTCTCCTTACCAGAAAGGCGTGTTCCGCTGGAGCGGCCATACCGGCGCGGCCATGCTTACTTCGCGCGGCTGCACGTATAACTGCGGTTTTTGTTATACCCCGCGCGCTTTCCACCGGACTTTCCGGGCGCATTCGCCGGGCCGGGTGCTCAAAGATATGGAAGTTTGCCTCAAGAACGGGATCAGCCGCTTTTTCTTCGCCGATCCTTCTTTTACTTTTGACAAGAAGCGCGCCGGCGCGATCATGCGCGGGATTATCCGGAACCGCTGGAAGGCCGAGATCTGGTGCGAGACCCGGACGGAGCTGGCGGACGCCGAATTACTCGGTTTGATGGCCCGGGCCGGGGTGAAGTATATCGCTTACGGCCTGGAGTCGGCCGATCCCGCGGTGAACAGGGCGGTCAACAAACGGATCGACCTGCGCCAGTTCGAGGAAACGGTCCGGCTGACCCAGTCTCTCGGAATTGAAGCCGAGGTTTTTACTTTATACGGCCTGCCTAAGCAGACTTTGCGGTCCTGCCTGAGGACACTGGATTTTTTGAAGAGTTTGAATGTCAAGATTTCGGGAAATTCCGCCGGTCAGCAGCTGATCCTTTTCTTCGGCACGGATGTCCTTGATCATCCCGCGAAATACGGGATCCGCCTTTTGAATAAGCGCCGCCCGCTTTATTTATCCCCGGGCGCCGATTTCGAGACGGATTGGATGACCAAACGCGATATCGCCCGGGTTACCCGGGCCTATAAATCCGCCTAAAAAACAATTCCGGACCCGGCCATTTTATGGTATAATTTAAACTCCATGCGCATATTTAACTTGGAGGGGTACCGAAGTGGTCATAACGGGCCGCTCTCGAAAAGCGGTTGGGCGCAAGCTCACAAGAGTTCGAATCTCTTCCCCTCCGTAGAATTAATTTGAGAGAAATCTTCTCAAAAAATAGAAAGGCTGTGATATAATGAAAAACCCGAGTTACGATAAAGCGTGGTTCGTCTATATCGCGCAGTGCTGCGATGAGACATTGTACTCAGGGGTGGCTCTTGACGTGGCCCGGCGGATCCATGAGCACAATTATACCAATAAATGCCGTTACACCCGCTCGCGCAAGCCGGTGGCGTTGGTTTACAAAGAGGCGTGCCCTAATCACAGCGCGGCTTTGAAGCGGGAAATAGCGATCAAGAAGCTGGGCAGAAAAGATAAATTTGAACTGATCAGCAAAAGCTGATCTGAAGTATTAGATAATGGAGAGGTGGCAGAGTGGTCGATCGCGCGCGCTTGGAGAGCGCGTGACCGCAAGGTCCCAGGGTTCGAATCCCTGCCTCTCCGCCAGCTAGGATAGGGCGCTGCTTCGGTTAGGGCTCGGAGGCTAGCCTCCGACCCTTACTCAGCGGAACTCGATTTCCCAATAAACGGTGGGTTTATCGTGTCGTTCGAACCATCTTTGACCCGCCGAATTGTTAATGATCTATCAATGGCCCCGCCCGCTTAGCCGCGGGCTTCGTTGTGCCCCGCGTCACCGCTTCGGCCTTGCTGGGGCAAGGCCTGCGCTGGACGGCCGCCTTGGCCGGCGGCCTCTTGCTAATTTCAGTCCGTGTCCGGCTCGTCAGGCTGGCGGCTGGGTGGGGGCAGCCGCCAGCCTACGCGTCCAATTCAACAATTTAAAAATGAGCGGTTGGCCGCTATGCCGCTTACAACACGTTAAAATCTTCCTTCGGGCGGCATTGCCGCGCCTCTTGCGGACAATCCTTGAGAGACGCGGGCAAAAAGGCAAATTTGACCGCACCAAATTTGCCTTTTTGCTTCCAAAGAACACACAAATTCAAACGATGTTGGGAGAGGGCTATTTATAGCCTATTATTCTTTTTATGTCATTTATTGAATTATACAGAGCAGTAGAAAGAATTTCTAGGTAGATATCGTCTATTTGGATAAAGCCAGTTTCAGATTTAATAGCTTTATCAGCCAGTTTGCTAAGACAGTCTTCCACGAGATCTAAGGATTTTAATTCAAGGCCGATTGAATCAATGATGTCTATATGACTTTTGTATACTTTCTTGATTCTTTTTTCCATGTTTACCTCCCAACGCTGGTAAATTGATATAGCTAGTTGAAGATCTCGCTAATGAAAAATATAACAAATGAAATTAAAGCTATAATGATTCCTGCCGTAATTCGCCGCTCATAGAATTTGTAGTATCTTTCCATATTCTTTATTGCTTGCTTTAAGGCGTTTAGAGAGTTAAAATAACAACAGATTACAAGCATTAAATTGATATATTTACTAATAATATAATATTAGCAATATATTATAAGATTGTCAAGGAGAATGTATGCTCGCCAAGAATATCAAGGAATTGCGGAAGAAACATAAAATATCCCAGGAAGAGCTTGCAAAGAAGGCGGGGATTACTTACAGCACTCTGATTAAGATTGAATCGGGCGCGAATGACAATCCTACAATGAAAACAATGGGGAAAATAGCCGATGCTTTGAGGGTTAGCTTAGATGAATTGGCGGGGAGGAAGTAATTGACAAGAGCCGATTTCTATGTTATAAATAAATCAACAATTCGGTATAAAGTGGTATGTTTGAAGGGGGAATCTGCCACTATAATATAATCAAACCTTCGCTCTAACAGGGCGAAGGTTTTTGTTTATAGGAGAGAATATTATGCACACAGACTCAACATTTTTCACCAATGAAAAAGATTCTACACTTCTAAAGCGATTCCAGGTTACCCTTGAGAATAATACTCAATTTTTCGATGTTTTAGTCGGTTATTTCCGCACTAGTGGTTTCTTCCATTTATATCAAGCTCTCGAGAAAGTTGAAAAGATACGCATTCTTGTCGGTATTAATCTAAACAAGCAGGCGCATGATTTAATAGCCGAAGCCAAGGATAAACAGCTTACGTTAATGTTTTCCCACAAGGAAACGAAAGATGCGTTTTGCGAAGAGGTCGCCAAAGAGATGGAGGAGTCAGAGGATAATTCCAAAACTGAAATCGGCGTGCAGAAGTTTATGGAATTTATCAGAAGTGGCAAGCTGGAAATCAAAGCGTATCCATCGCAGTCGATTCATGCCAAGGTATATATTATTCGTAAAGACGCCACAAAAAGCGAGGATTTTGGTAGGGTTATCACTGGTTCAAGTAATTTCTCTTACACCGGCCTTCATGAAAACCTTGAGTTTAATGTCGAGCTGAAAGATAGCCGAGACGTGAAGTATGCCTTAGAGAAATTTGAAACGCTTTGGAAGGATTCCGTTAATATATCAGAAAAGTATATAGAGACGATCAATTCAAGGACATGGCTAAATGATACAATTGCGCCATACGAGCTTTATTTGAAGTTTCTTTATGAGTATTTCAAGGATGAGTTAAATCAGAGCGATGAGATATTTTATCGGTACGTTCCAACGGAATTTAAAAAGTTAGAATATCAAGAGCAGGCAGTATTAAATGCCAAGAAGATACTGGAGGAATACGGTGGTGTTTTTATTTCTGATGTCGTCGGTCTCGGCAAGACATATATCTCAGCAATGCTCGCTGGTCAGCTTGATGGAAGAACGCTGGTTATAGCACCGCCGGTTTTACTTGAAAAGAACAATCCAGGCTCATGGCCGAATGTGTTTGATGATTTCAGAGTTCAGGCACATTTCGAGTCAATTGGTAAACTGGACAGCTTGGTTGAGGCGGGAACAGAAAAATTCACAAACGTGATCATTGATGAGGCGCATCGTTTTCGCACTGAGAGCAACATGACCTATGAAAAACTTGCAGAGATATGCCGTGGCAAACGGGTTATTCTCGTAACAGCCACGCCATATAATAATTCGCCGAAGGATATTTTAAGCCAGATAAAGCTATTTCAAAAAGCCCGCAAGAGTACCATTCCAAACCTTCAGGATTTAGAGAAATTCTTTTCCGGGTTGGAAAAGAAGCTCAAGGCGTTGGATCGCCAGAGAGATTATTCTGAGTATATAAAAGTTGTAAAAGAGAACGCCCAAGAGATCAGGGAAAAGGTTTTAAAGTATTTGATGGTTCGTCGTACTCGTTCGGAGATCATTAAATACTTCTCCGATGATTTTACTCATCAGAAATTGCGCTTCCCGGATGTTGAAAAACCAGAGCCGTTTTTCTATGAGCTTAATGATGAAGAAGATGCGGTTTTTACCCGCACTATTGAATTGATCGCACAGAAGTTTAAGTACGCTCGGTATACGCCTTTGCTTTATTACAAGGGCGACTTATCTCAGCCTGAATTGCTGTCGCAGAGAAACATGGGTAAATTTATGAAAATCCTCATGGTAAAGCGGTTGGAGAGTAGCTTTTTCGCTTTTAGAAATACTCTTGATAGATTTATTCACTCGTATGAGCAGTTTATTGCTGAGTTTGATCGAGGAAATGTTTACGTGAGTAAGAAGCACAGCAATAAAATATTTGAGTTTCTTGAGGATGACGATGATGCGGCTATTCAGCAACTCATTGACGAGGGGAAAGCGGACAAGTTTAAGAAAGGTGATTTTAAAGATGACCTGCGGAAAGATTTACAGAGTGATTTGGATATTCTAAAGGAAATTCACACTCTTTGGACAAAGGTCAAACGTGATCCTAAATTATTGACTTTTTTAGAGGAGTTGTCCACTAAGACAACGCTTAAAAACAACAAACTGATCATTTTTACAGAGTCGAAGGAAACCGCTGAATATTTGGCCAGCAACATTGAAAATAAATTCCCGTCTACCACACTCTGTTTTACCGGTTCATCGGGAGAGGCCGTTAGAGAAAAGGTTATCGACAACTTTGACGCAAAGGTGCGGCATCCCAAGAACGACTATCGGATATTGGTTTCAACTGAAGTTTTATCCGAAGGCGTGAACCTGCACCGAGCGAATGTTGTTATCAATTACGACATTCCGTGGAATCCAACGAGAATGATGCAAAGGGTTGGACGTATCAACCGGGTTGATACAAAGTTCGATGTTATCTACACCTTTAACTTTTTTCCCACGAAACAGGCTAATGATCAGATTAAACTCAAGGAAGCGGCAGAGGCGAAGATCAACGCTTTTATTTCAATGCTCGGGTCGGACGCACGCTTGCTGACGGAAGGAGAGCCGATCGAGCAACATGAGCTGTTTAATCGGTTGACATCTAAGAAGGCTATTACTGGAGAGGACGAAGGCGAAGAAAGCGAATTAAAGTATCTTCAGGTTATCAGGATGATTCGTGATAAGGATCCGGAAACATTTGAGCGTATCAAACGCCTGCCGAAAAAGGCAAGAACAGCAAGGCTTACGGTTGATAAGAATAAAGTGGTTTTAACATATTTCAGGCGTGGCAAATTACAAAAGTTTTTTAAGACAGCGGTTAGCCAAAAAGCCGAGGAGCTTGATTTTATTACGGCGGCAAAAACTCTTGAATGCGATTCTTCAGTAAAGCGTGGCAAGATTGAGAGCGAAGTTTTTTATGAATTGATTGATCAGAACAAACAGGCTTTCATTTTTGCGACTACGGAAGAAATCCCGGACGTTAAGTTAAGAGGCGGCCGTGACAGTGCAACGCAAGTATTGCGGATAATTAAGGCAACGATGAAAGACTCAAGACAGTTTACTGAGGATCAGGAGGAATATCTTAAAAAGGCACTCACGCAATTGGAAGAGGGAGGATTGCCGAAGCAGACGACAAAAAAAGCGTTGCAAGCTTTGAATGAGGAGCTTAAGAAAGGTGTGAATCCTTTACGAATTTTGGCTGTTCTACAGGCCAATATTCCGGCCAAGTTGCTTGAAGGACATTTTGCGGAAAGCAGTGCGCACGTCTCTGGTAAAAGAGAAGTCATATTATCCGAATACTTAATTGGTGGGTAAATTATGGATAAAAATGCAAGTTATCGGATCGTAAAAGAAACATTCGAGAGTGAATTTAATAAAGAGCGGTTCCTTTTTTTTACGAAAAACCTTTGCAATAAAATAGACGAATCCAAAGCATTCCACGCCCATGGGTATGTGCCGGAAGTATTTAAATCCTATGTTAAGACCTATGAGCGTCTGGCGACGTATACCGACCCGGAAGGAAAGAAGATAGATATTTTAATTGTCTATCTGCAGAAGGAAAGCTCACTTGAACGAGCTCGTACCGCTCAACGCAATTTCGTGGCACGGTATCTAAAGGATCGTGATCAGAAAGACGCTGGTTTCGTTGCTTTTGTTGCGCCTGACCTGAAAGATTGGCGGTTTTCCCTCATTAAAATGGAATATAAGTTTAGCGAGGGCAAATCCGGTAAAATTAAAGTAAAAGAAGAGTTTACCCCAGCTCGCAGATGGTCTTTCCTTGTCGGCTCGCATGAAAACAGCCATACCGCTCAAAGCCGCCTTGCTCCTATCCTTCAGGAAGATGAGCATAATCCAACGCTTGGCGATCTTGAAGAGTGTTTCAATATCGAAAAGGTAACGCAGGAGTTCTTTGAGAAATACCGTGATCTCTTTTTGCAAGTCAAAGAAACGTTGGATGATATTGTCAAAAAGGATCCGGCAATCAAGAGAGATTTTGCCGATAAAGGAGTTGATGCTGTCGACTTTTCAAAGAAGCTTTTGGGTCAGATTGTATTTTTATATTTTCTACAAAAAAAGGGATGGTTTGGAGTTGAGAGGGATTGTGGTTGGGGAACTGGGCCTAAGAACTTTTTGAGGCAATTATTTGAGCAGAGGCACGGTGAGTATAAAAACTTTTTTAACGATATCTTAGAACCTTTGTTTTATGAAGCGTTAGCCCGGGAGCGGGATGATGATTTCTACAGCCGATTTAATTGTAAGATACCGTTCTTGAACGGTGGTTTATTCGATCCGATTAATAACTACGATTGGGTGCATACTGATATTCTGATACCTAATGACCTTTTTTCCAATACGAGAAAGACAAAAGAAGGCGATATTGGGAACGGCATATTGGATGTGTTCGATCGCTATAACTTCACTGTAAAAGAGGATGAGCCGCTTGAAAAAGAAGTTGCTGTTGATCCGGAAATGCTCGGTAAGGTTTTTGAAAATCTCCTTGAGGTGAAGAATCGCAAGTCAACTGGGACTTATTACACGCCGCGTGACATCGTTCATTATATGTGTGTTCAGAGTTTGGTGAATTATCTGTCGATCGCGCTCGATGGCAAGATTTTAAGAGAAGACTTTGAGAAGTTAATCAAGTACGGCGAAAGCGTTGGTGAGAATGAGGCGCGAGTTGAAGAAAAAGGCGAAGAAACGCAAACATATTATTATAAATTGCCTGAAAGTATCAGGATAAATGCCAAGTTGATAGATGAGCATTTGGCAAATGTTAAGGTGTGTGATCCGGCGATTGGTTCCGGCGCTTTCCCGGTTGGAATGATGACGGAGATTGTGCGTGTCCGAAATGTGTTGTCCAGTTATTTAAAGGAGCCAGATCGCACGCTCTACAATTTTAAGCGTGATTGCATTCATAACTCTCTATATGGAGTTGATATCGATCCAAGCGCGGTTGAGATAGCGAAGCTGCGCCTATGGCTTTCTTTAGTCGTTGACGAAGAGGATATTCGTCAGATAAAGCCTCTGCCGAACCTTGATTACAAGATTATGCAAGGGAACAGTCTTCTTGAAGAATATGAAGGTGTGAGGTTGTTTGATGACCGCCTTCTTTCAACCGTCAATTTTGACAAAGAAAAACAGGTAGCTGATTTGAAAGAAAAACAGGCGGAGCTTTCGTCTGAGTATATCAGGCTTCATCAGGCGGATAAGTTGACCCGGGATAAAAAGCAACAGATAGACGAAGAAATTAAAAAGATTAATGTCCAGCTAAAGCGGCTTGAGCAATCCGGGAAGAAAGTCGAAGAAAATGCGAGCCTTTTTGATATCTACAGCACCGCTAAGAAGAAATCTGATGAGTTGAAACGATTGCACAAAGAATTTTTTGAAACTACGCAGAAAAGAAAGAAAGATGAGCTCAAGAAGCAGATAGAAAGGCTGGAGTGGGATCTTATTGAAGTAACTCTGAAAGAGCAAAATAAAACAGCTGAACTTAAAAAGTTAGAGGCGTTAAAGAAGGGGAATATTAAGCCATTTTTTCTCTGGAAACTTCATTTCTTTGAAGTCTTCCAAGAGGGGGGATTTGATGTCGTAATTGCCAATCCGCCATATGTTAGTTATGGTCTGCGGGGCGGTCAGAAGATGTCAACAGCAGAAAAAGAAACGCTCCGGAATGCTTTCCCAAATTCAGCTGAATACAAGATCAGCTTATATGCGCTATTTATGGATAAAGCCATTCAAATTGCTAAGGTCAATGGTGGTATTCAGACATATATTGTGCCAGACAGTTTTCTTCTGGGTAGATATTTTTCAAAGATTCGTGAATGCATATTAAGGATTAACGAAATCCAACACATTCTCTTATTGCCGTATAGCGTATTCGATGCGACAGTTGGGTTCTCTGTGGTGTATTTATTCCAAAGGAAGCAGAGCATTAGCGAGAAACATAATATTGTTGCACGATTTGCCGAAAATAACGAAATAGTTAGACAGGGAACATACAAGACGTTCTCTTATCCGCAAGCGTATTTTAAGAATCTCAAACACTCCAGATTTCGTTTGTTTTTTGATAATCAAACTATGGTATTAGTTTCTAAGATCGAGAAAAGTGCAATTGATTTAGGGGCTATCGTTAAATTCAGCAGTGGCTTGATTGGCAAGGATGGGCAAGATTCTATTATTAGTGAGCAGAAGAAAGGGCAAAAATGGCTTCCGGGGATTATCTCTGGTGGTGAGATTAATCGATATGTGATTGTTCCGGATGGCAATTTTTTACTGTATGACAAATCGAAAATAAAAAGTGGTTATGAATGTGTTGAATATTTTCAAGAGAAGCTTTTTATGAGACAGACAGGTGATTCTTTAATCTGCGCATATGATGAAAAGGAGCTTCTTGCTTTAAATAACGTCCATATTGGAAATCTGACAGATAAAAATTATTCGCTAAAGTTTATTACGGCAATTATAAATTCTAAATTGCTTAATTTTTATTACAAGGCAATATCGCTAGAGACGGGACGTGTGATGGCGCAAACCGATATAGAAACGGTCGAGGGGTTGCCGATTCGTAATATTTCTCTAGAAGATCAAGAAGCATACATTGAAATTGTTGATAAGATTTTATCAATTACCAAGGTGCGTGGGTATCGTGATGATTCATCTCGAAAAGCAGAAGTATCTGATTATGCGAAAAGCTTAGATCGGATGGTCTACAAACTTTATGGTCTCGCTCCAGACGAAGTTGAAATAGTTGAGAGCTCAAATTAACGGAAGAAAAGGATGATAACAAATAAAGACTTTTTTGATAGCCAAACAGATTTAACCGCTTCCAAGATACTGATTTATCGCCAGTATCTTAGCAGTTTTTTGCCGAAGGTATTAATGCAATATGGTCGGTGTTATATGGCCGATTTTTTTTGTGGTTGTGGCAAGAACGGGCAGGAGGATGGAAGCCCGCTGGTTCTTATAGATATTGCGAAAACAATGTTAGAAAGTCCGGTATTGAAAGGCAAACAGCCGAATGCGGAAATTGTGATTGTGTTTAGCGATGACGACAAGAAGTGTTGTGATGATTTGACGTCGCACTTGCAGAAGCTGTCGATACCAAAGCAGATAAAGATCATAGGGCCTGTTTGCGAGAAGTTTGATTCAATTAAAACGCAGGCTATTAAGGCGTTTGATAAAGTTAAGGCACCAAAGTTTTTCTTTTTGGATCCGTTCACGTATAGTGATGTTGGGATAGATGACGTTAAGGGGTTCATGGATGTGCCTTCTGCAGAGGTTTTGTTATTTTTACCTACTTTTCACTCGTATCGGTTTGTTAAGTGCGCTGATGAGGTTGGGGCGTTAAAAGACTTCTTGGAGAATTTCACGGAAAAGGGTTGTGCCGATTATGCGGATATCAATGATTTTAACGAATCCATCCGGCAGAAATTGTTAAAACATATTGGTTTGAAATATGTCAGATCCGTAGGTTTGGATGACGGCGCAAGGAAAAATGCTTTGTTTTATCTGACAAAACATATTACCGGCATGTTGCTCATGAACAAGTTGGTTTGGAAATATGCGCATGATGGTGTAACGGTGAAGGCGAAAAGAGACACGGGACCTACTCTATTTAATCTCTCGACGATTACCAGCAACTTTAAGAAGATTAAAGATTTTTTTCAGAATTATATTAAAGAAAAGAAGCGGTTAACTAACGTCGAGGTTATCGATTTTGTAGCGCAGTCTTGCTTTGATACTAAATATGCCGGAGAAATTTTAAAAGAGATGAAAGCGCAGGGTAAGATTGACGTGGAGTATAAAAAGAGCGACAAGAAACGTGGATTTTATGTCGCAGATAATCATTGGAACGAAGAGTTGGCGACAATTATTTATCGAGGAGATAAAAATGGCGAATAATTCTTCCATAGAGTGGACAGAATCAACGTGGAATCCGGTTACTGGATGCACTAAGATCAGCTCGGGTTGTAAACATTGCTATGCGGAACGTATGTCAAAACGGCTCTTGGCTATGGGGCAACCAAACTATGCCGATGGTTTTAAGCTTACCATGCATGAGCACGTTTTGGAGTTGCCCTTGAAATGGAAGAAGCCCCAGACTATTTTTGTGAATTCGATGAGCGACTTATTTCACAAGGATGTTCGGGAAGATTTCATCCAGAAGGTATTCGATATTATGAATCAGGCTCCGTGGCATACATTTCAAGTGTTGACTAAGCGGGCGGATCGTTTGGCAGAGATGTCGGTTCGGTTGCCATGGGGAAAGAACATATGGATGGGCGTGAGCGTTGAAAGCGCAGATTATAAATTTAGGATCGATTTGCTTCGTGAAACCAAAGCACAAGTTAAGTTTATTTCATTCGAGCCTTTAATTGACAGCGTTGGAAAGGTCAATTTGAAGAGTATCGATTGGACGATAGTTGGCGGCGAGTCTGGGCCCCGGGCAAGATATATGTCGCCTGAATGGGTTGCTGATCTTCGGGATCAATGTTTGTTTCAGAAAGTGCCATTTTTCTTCAAACAATGGGGCGGCGTTAATAAGAAGAAAGCAGGGCGTTTGCTCGATGGCCGCACATGGGACGAAATGCCAGTTATCGAAATGGCGGGAGTTTGACCATACTCAAATGAAAGATAGGGGATGCATAGAGTTTTAAAAAATAAAAGAATTGATCCCTATTTTACTGTGCAGTGATATTAATTCTAATGAAGCAGAGGAGAATGATAAAGATTGAGCCAAAATTTTGAATTTCTTAATAATTTTTTATTAAACTCTAAACCCAGAATTGATTTCTTTTGGCATACAGTTTTTGGTCGAACAAATAAAGAAATCTTATATTTATTTATGTTTTTTCTGCCACTCTCATTGTTTTTTATGGGAGTTGGAATTATTACTGAGAAATTAAACAAACATCTTCCTTTGTATTTTATCGGTCTCGATAAATTTTCCTCCTCATTACCAAATATCTTCTCAATGATTCTGAATGTTTCTCTTTGGATTTCTTACTTTTTGTTATCAATAGCAATAATTGTTTCTTTTTATAAGCCACTTATGCAAAAAATGGATGTACTTAAGCAGGAAAATAGCGAGGAATTAACAAGGAATTTTTCCCCAAGCGAGACCACGCTATTCTCGTCTCTTAGAATATCGGAAGAATTAGATAAGTATGCCAATGCTAAAATGCCTTCTGACTTTGGATTAGGCGGTGATTTAGACTGGATTGAAGGGATTCCTTATAAAGTTTTAACTGGTAAGCGCCCCACAGGTTCTTATAGCGGTCCCAATATAGATTCAAATAGTTTCTTTGCTGGATTAAAAGATGGAGATGATATTGTTAGACGACTCAACCTCTACGATTGGTACGATAAAGAAGATGTTCAAAAAGACCGAATAATTCCTAAGTTACTAAAATTGAAAGATTATATTTTAAAGACCGGGGTTTGGCATGATTATGCTTCGGGGGCATTGGCATATAGATCTCTTGCTCAAACTTTTTTGGCGGCTAATTTGAAGCAGAATAATGTTTTTAAAGATAATTTAGATAAGACTTTAGAAGTTTATGAACAATATAATAAAAGTAAGGCACCATTAAGAGGGATTCCGCATTATACAGTTAAATTTGTCCCTAAAGTAGTTTTGACAGCCATAATTATTATTAGTTTGATCCTTTTCTCAACTGTTATTATTTTCTTTTTGCCCAAATGGGTCGTTGTCTTTTCCGCGAGAAAACTAAATATAATCTTGGATATAAATAGTGTCAAAGAAGTCATAAATTCATTTTTTGTATTATTAAGCTTACTTAGTTTTCTCTTGTTGAAGATTTGGAAGGGATGAATTTTATTTAAGCATGTTAATTACGTTAGTAGCGAATGTGTTTTTAAAAAATAGAAGGTATTTAATATGGCAGAAGACGGATTTCTAAGACAGGATACGCTTCTGAGGTTTAAGTGGGTATAGTCGAGTAAGCAAAAACTATAGAAACGTCCCTGGGTTTTACTATTATATCGAACTTGCGAATATCTCCGCTAACGGCAATATCAATGGATTTATTGAGGCTTTAGGTAAAGAATTGCCTACCCGAGCAAGGCGTAAGGTTAACGCTGGAGATGTTATTGTTTCTACTATTGAAGGTTCGCTCTCAAGTATTGCCTTGATTACCGATGATTTAGACAACACGCTATGTTCTACAGGTTTTTTTGTTGTTAATTCCGATAAAATCAATTCTGAAGCATTGTTTATTTTGCTCAAGTCGTCGATCGGGCAGTTACAGCTTAAAAAGGGATGCTCCGGCACAATCTTAACTGCTATCGGTGACGATGAGTTTAAGCGGATCATCTTGCCGGATTTGTCTATGAACGTTCAGGCTGATATTAAAAAGAAGATTATAGGAATGTATGAAGCAAGGGATTTGTCAAAGCGCCTTCTTGGTATTGCTAAGTATGGTGTGGAAATGGCGATTGAGAAAAATGAAAAAGAGGCGGGAACTTGGATTAATAGTGAACTAAAGAAATTAAAAGTTAGCCTGTTTAATTAAGTTAACCTACGGGAAAGTCATAATGTGGCAAAAGAAGATAGCAATGATTAAAAAATTTTTACTTAATCCATGGACGGTGGGTATTGGTTCAACTGTTTGTGCGGCTATTATACTTAAAATATTTGATCTTCTTGTTGGCACTAAAATTCTTGATTATATTGGAGGGGCACTATATACAAGTTTAAAATTTCTTTATAATCTTTTAGATTATAGACTTCCGATAGGATTATTTCTATCTATACTGTTGATCTATTTTCTTTATAAAAGGATTAATCTTCGTAAGAATAGAAGACCAATATACTTAGATTATAAGGAAGATGAGTTTCAAGGTATCTTGTACCGCTGGAGTTACAAATACCTTAATGGTAAATATCGGATTGAGGAGATTGTTGCTTATTGTCCGACTTGTAAACATCGCATAGTCCATGATCAATGTTTAAACTGTGGCGCTGTTTATTTAGATAAAAAAAATCGGCAAGAGCGGAAAGCCATGATTTATTATGGAGTAGAGAAAAAATATAATATTAATGAATTCCATGAATTTGGGGAATAGTTTATATGTGTAAGGGATGGAGTGATATTCAAAAAAGCATTTACGCTGGCCTGAAAGATATAGGTGGAGAAGCTGCTGGATATTTTAAGTCGGCTTTAACATATTATTATGATTCTTCCTTATCTAATCGCGTTAGTCATCTTGCGCATGATGCTCGTGAGATAGATGGTGGTTTAAGAGATATATTTTCACCTGAAAAGCTAAAAAAGAAAACTGAAAAGGAACTCATTTTGAAAGATATAACTAAAATATTTGGAAATGAGTCTAAAGAATATAAGGGGCATATTGCGTCAATTCTTGTTGCTCTAGATGTTGAAGAAAAAGATGAATTTGCAAAAGAGTGGTGGTCAGTCGCTACTAATTTTGCTCGATATGCTCATCGTAATGGGATATGGAAAAACGAAAGAAGTTTTGAGGAATTTAAACCTTTATGGGAAAGATACGAGAAAGTGTTATTTAAGCTGGTAGGGTCATATTACGCAATTATTGCACGAATAGATCATTTAATTAATTTAGGGGAAATAACATATGAGTCGGAAGGGCTATTACTTAATTTATTAAAACAAAGTCCATATTTCGAATATTTTTTTAGAAATATAAATAATATTAAATGGTTCGATTTCCTGAAAAAATATGGTTATTTTTCCCCAGAACAAATCAAACACGATGATCAAAACAATGTTATTTTTTGGAGTCCTTTAATTTACCTGGAGAAGATTTCTAAAGAGAGTACTTGTGGTAAGGAATTAATAGAGATTGTTAATAATTTAGTTTTCTTTTCGCTAGAAGATAATTCAGCTAATAGACGAAAAAATAGCGATTATCGCATTTGGTGGTATTGCGTGAAGATATTAAATAATTTACCAGCCGCAGCCATTAAAGTGTTTCTCCCGGTAGATAATTTTAAGACTTGGCTTTTAGTATGGACTGATTCTTCTCTAGGAGGAGATTTAGCAATTAGCGACATAGGTGAGGATCTTTTGCCGAAATTCTTGCAGGATGATTTTGGTCCAGATCATTCTTACGCCGAAGCCATTGTTGAAGCTATTACGGCAATTAAGATTGGTGGGAAACCTCATTCTTTGGCAAAAAGAGAAGATGTAGTATTAAATTGGGGTACGTATTGGGTTTTGGATGCTTTTAGAAAACATGCGACATTAATCGGACAGAAATGTTCTCGCAGTCTTATTTTAGGGATCGCAGACAAGCTTAGAAAAGTTTTGGAATACGGACATCAAGATTATCATGTTGATGTAAATATGGGAAGTGATATTTATCGTGTTGCTTTATCACGGGTTAATTTAGATGAGCCTAAATATTCCGGGATTAGTTTTAAAGAAAACGAATATAGGTGTGTTATAAAGCAGTTTTCTGCTGAGCAGATTAAGGAGCCAGACTTAAAGAAAGACCTTTGGGAAAGATACAATATTGAGCCGAAAATCGATATAGTTAATTTTACTTTTGTTGCTTTAACAGAGGATTCTTTTGCTGCTGAAATAAAAAAACAATTACCCGCAGGTGTTGATTGGCAAAATACTGTTGATTTTAAAAATAGGCTAGCTTTAATGTATAGAGGATTTTATGCGGATTATTCGCAGATTTGGTGCAAATCATTGGCAGTTGGCGGTGAACATGACACATATAGCAGCACAGAAGAGATTTTAACCGTCATTCTGCGTGATGTACTTTTGGCAAAGTGTGATAAAAATAGCGCTGATGGTTTGGAAATACTGAAAATATTTTTGACCGATAAATACAGATTTCCGATTTTTAAACGTTTTGTCCTTTTGTGCATAGATAAGTATTGGGAAAAATATCCAGGTTTGTTAGAGGAGTTCTTTAGCTTGATACCAAAAGCGCTTGATGAATCAGATTTTGAAGTGGAATTACAAGATATTTTTAAGAAACATAATGCATCGTTTAGCTCGGAGTTTAATGCGAAATTACTCGCTTTAATTAATCAACCACCAGAATTTATTCTTGAAGAAAAAGATAAGAGAGAAATTGCTCCTTATTGGTGGAAGTTTAGGTGGTTGTCTCCGTTAAGAGAAAATCCGTATTTTTCAGCTCTATATGAAGAAACAAAGCAAAAGGTTCAGCCTCAGGATGGGAAACCTTATGAGCCCGAACGTTCTTCGAGCTTTAAAGGCGGCATTGTTACTCATAAGTCATCAATTACTAAGGAAGAGTTTCTACAGAAGCCAATTGATGAAATAATTCATTCATTAGCTAATTTTAAGGATGTTGACTTCTGGCCGGGTAGTTTTGAAGGCAAACCTGATAAAGAAGGGCTTGCCAATGCTCTGCAGGAAGCTGTAAAAGAGAATTCTAAGAAGTTTACCAATGAATTATTCAAATTCAAAAGCGTGAAGTATTACTATTTATACCATATAATTCGCGGACTTGAAGGGGCGTGGAATACTGAAAAGCCGCTTGATTGGAGTACAATATTTGATTTTATTCTTGAGTATTTTAACAGAGATAAAGACTTAATAATCAAGGAAGCTACCGAAGGGCAGGGTGGTAATACCAGCGAGGGAAGATATTTACGGATAGTCGAAGCTGTTGTTGAGTTGATCAGCGATGGTTCAAAGGCTGACGCAAGGGCATTCGCGCCGGAGTATTTTGATAAGGTAGAGCAGATATTTGATTTAATAATTCCGTTGCTTAAAGGCGATGAGCACCCTAGTAATAGCTCAAGGGGTACAGTAAATTATGCGCTAAATACTACTTTAGGCCGGGCTATTATGGCTTATATTACTTTTTCGTTAAGGGTTGCAAGGGCTACACAGAAAAGGATAAAGGATTGGGGGAAAGGAAAATTTGAAAGATTTCTGCCTATTGGAGTAGATGGTTTTGTTTGGTTTGGTTTTCATCTTCCGCAGATGAAATATTTAGATAGTGATTATACAGTGGAGAAAATTAAGGATTTTGCTGAAAAAGATTCTAATGACTCCGTCTGGCAGATGTTTATGGAAGGATATCTTACTGGAGCTCAAATATATGATGATTTATACAAGCTTATGCGCAAAAATTATGAAAAAGCTATACAGAGTACAGTATTTAAAGGGCGCGTAGATGATAGACTCGTTGAGCATGTTTGCGTTGGGTATTTATATCTCAATGAGACTTTAACAGATAAAAACAGCCTATTCTGGAAAATACTTGATGAATCTGATACTGTCGATAAAAGAGGACGTTGGAAAGATATTGCCAGATTTTTCTGGCGTAAATCAAAGCAATGGGAGAAACAGGAAAAAGTTGGAGAAGACGCGGAGAAATTAAAGTCCATTCAAAAGAAGATCGTGGATTTTTGGAGCTGGACTGTTGAAGAACAAGATTTTGTTAAAAGCAAGTTAGGAGAAGATTATGAAGCGTTTCTTAGCCAGATGGCATTTCTAACAGTTTGGTTAGACAAAATTGATGATAATTCTGAAAAATTACTAATGCAAAGCGCGCCTTATATTGATATAGATCATTCATCTGGATTTTTTATAGAGTATTTGACCAAATTTGAAGATCAAGAAAGCAGAAAAAGAATAGGAAAGATATTTAAGAAAGTCCTAGAGACTTCAACCCCGATGTTTAAAGAAGAAGAGGTTATTCTGCTTGTTGAAAGGCTTTATGAATTAGGAAAAACTTATCCGCAATCCAAGTCAGATGCGGATGATATTTGTAATACATATGGGAAGCGTGGAGTACATTTCTTGAGAGAAACATTTTTTAAGAATAATAAGTAAGTAAAACAGGTATTGCCGTTTTTAGAGTTAAACTTATGCCTTAGATGTTTTCGAGCCCGCGTCGGAATGATTCAGGTAGGTGGACGGGGATAGAATAAATAAGGAAGTAATCGAAGATATAATTTTAAAAACAAAAGAATACGACGAGAAAGAAATAAAGCTAGTTTTTAGTGAAATCGCCAAGAAGAACCCAGATAATCCGAAACAAAATTATAGTTACGCGATGAGGATGATTGGGAGAAACAAGGGTTTTGATGTCTACTGCGGAAGATGACAAAATCTGGAGATGGAACGTAAATCTCGCCTGGGAACTGTTTTCAGCTGGGCTATATAATTACAGGTTAGCGATAAAAGAGTCTAAACAACATAAAAAGCATAGTTTTTGTAAGAATTCTCTCTTCGATATTGTTACTTCTGTTGAGTCACATTGCAATCAAATTTTAGCAAAAGAGGAAAGATGGGCTGAATCGGATCTGCATAAAAATGGTATTGCAGATAAATTAAAAGCATTGGGTGTAGATTATGAAAATAGCAAATATAAAGATTCTAAGAATATCAGAAATAATTTTCTAGTGCATCATAAAAGGAATGACCAGCGGTATTTTGAAGAGATAAATCAATTCTCGGTTTTAAACGCCATCGAAGCTGCACAGGAAGTAATCGCTAAAATATCATTTAATAGAAATGCAATCTTTCCTTATTGGATAACTGGTTTAAATTTTATAGACCCTAAGCCTGGAGGGGACATCCTGTTGATGAATAATTACGAATTTTGGTGTAGATTCAAATGGTTAAACGTGAATCCTGTGGTAAGTTCTATGGTTAAAACAACCGGGCAAATAGTGCCTCCAACAGATGAAACTATTTACAACTTGTTATATTTAGAAATATGGGAATATTTAATAAATAATAATTTCAAAATGAATATTTTGAATAATTTGAAGTCTACGCGGTTTCCACATATGCCATTCTTAACGGCAGAATGGTGGTGTGATTAAAGAAATGATGTATATGTTTAATCCAGATTCTCTCAAGATTGGCTATGTAATTCTTGCGGCTACGCCTAAACCTGCGATTCAAGCATTTCAGCGTAAAGCAGGATACGGAGAAAGTTCTAAGTGGACGCATGTGGCAGGTAGTTTAGGTGGATTGGATACGGTTGAAGCGGCAGTGCCAAGATCAAGAGTAGTTAACTTGCAGAAAGAGTATGTTGATAGGGGTATTGAGATTAAGGTCCTACGAAGAAAAGGCCAGAACGAATATAAGCGTTATAAAGTTGCTCTTTGGTGGGCAACGATGAATAACCTGCCCTATGACGCTTTACAGTTCTTTTGGTTTCCTTTATCAGTTTTCTGTGGTAGAATTGGTTTAATTCTGCATAGATTATTTAGCAGTAATAAAAGATTTATTTGCTCTGAATTGATAGTGGCGGGATTCTATAAGGAAGGGGATTATCTTTTTGGTAAACCGCAACAAGAAGTACTTCCGGCTGATTTTGATAATTCCGAATTATTTGAAGAAGTAAAGGATATTTGTTTTTCTCCCAACATCGTTTGAATTTGTGTGTTCTTTGGAAGCAAAAAGGCAAATTTGGTGCGGTCAAATTTGCCTTTTTGCCCGCGTCTCTCAAGGATTGTCCGTAAGAGGCGCGGCAATGCCGCCCGAAGGAAGATTTTAACGTGTTGTAAGCGGCATAGCGGCCAACCGCTCATTTTAAATTGTTGAATTGGACGCGTAGGCTGGCGGCTGCCCCCACCCAGCCGCCAGCCTGACGAGCCGGACACGGACCAAAACTAGCAATAGGCCGCCGGCCAAGGCGGCCGTCCAGCGAAGGCCTTGCCCCAGCAAGGCCGAAGCGGTAATGCGGGGTAAAACGAAGCCCGCGGCCAAGCGGGCGGGGCTATTGATAGATCATTAACAACTCGGCGGGTCGAAAATGGTTCGAACGACACGATAGACCCACCGTTTAAATTTACTAAAGAGTTCAATCGATGCCTATGCGTGATAAACCGCAAGCAACGAACGGATCTCCGAACCCTCTGTGATGAAAAATCGCAGAGGGTTTTTTATTGGAAGAATGCAGACGTTTTAGCTAAATTGAGTAATGGTATTGAGCTATAAAAGAAATATTTTTTCTGGAATGAAAGTATTTGTTTTGTAACTATAACAATAATATAGAGATAGCTAAAACGTCGTTAGGTTCAAGCAACTAATGCAACGACTTAATCTGCTATAATTTTAGCAGAGAAAGGAGTTGCAGATGATAAAATACCGCAGAATTTCATTCTTTGAGCGAGAAGAAATAAGCCGTCAGATCGCA